>RCUM01000353.1_pt1 | contig 29343 bp, 25 predicted proteins | sample 2166141 | NCBI WGS metagenome assembly RCUM01 (sample SAMN09932756, study PRJNA488358) | compost metagenome | isolation source: compost soil in crotonic acid-enriched | place: Germany: Experimental Botanical Garden
TGTAAGTGTCTACCATGTCCCCGAACAAGTGTTCATGATGTCCCCGGACCGTACAGTGGGAGAGGGTTGGGGTGAGGGCACCAGACCGCACGAACTCGACCGCACAAATCACCCCCGATTGCGCATCACCCCTTCCTGCACAGTCGACGCCACCAGTAAGCCATCCTGAGTATAAAACTCGCCACGCACAAACCCGCGCGCGCTCGACGCAGAGGTGCTTTCAACGCTGTACAGCAGCCACTCGTTCATATCAAACGGACGGTGGAACCACATGGAATGGTCAATGGTCGCGACCTGCATCCCTTTTTCGAGGAACCCCACACCGTGCGGCTGCAATGCCACCGGCAGGAAGTTGAAATCAGACGCATAGCCCAGCAGATACTGATGAACACGAAGATCTTGCGGCATCGTGCCGTTAGCACGCATCCACACCTGGCGTTTTGGCTCGGCGACGTGGCCCTTCATCGGGTTATGGAACTCGACCGGGCGGATCTCCAGCGGTTTATCGCAGAGGAATTTATCTTTCACCTGCGGCGGCAACAGATGCGCCAGCGCGCGGGCGATATCCGTTTCGGATTTCAGCTCGTCAGGTGCCGGTGCGGGCGGCATCGTTTTTTGATGCTCATACCCGGTTTCCGGGGCCTGGAACGAAGCCGTCATATAAAAAATCGGCTTGCCGTTCTGAATGGCCGCGACGCGACGAGCGCTAAAACTGTTGCCATCGCGTAGCACTTCGACGTCATAGATAATCGGTTTCGCGCTGTCGCCAGGACGCAAAAAATAGCTGTGAAACGAATGCACCAGACGGTCTGCGGGCACGGTCTCTTTGGCGGCATACAGCGCCTGGCCGACCACCTGACCGCCGAAAACCTGGCGCAGGCCGAGGTCTTCACTCTGTCCGCGAAAGAGTCCTTCTTCAATTTTTTCCAGATTCAGTAATGTCAGCAGATTGTTCAGCGCTTGACTCATAGTCGTCCTCAATAAAACACCACAGCGAAAGATAGGTTGATTATACCCAAAATAATTCGAGTTGCAGGAAGGCGGCAAGCGAGAGAATCCCCAGGAGCTTACTCAAGTAAGTGACTGGGGTGAACGAACGCAGCCAACGCACATGCAACTTGAATTATGACGGGTATATAACGGAAAAAGGAAAGTGGTCCGAGAGGTGCAATAATCTGAATAATCGGCTGAAACCAGGCATATATAAGTGATTTGTGCCACACTTAGTCACGTTATGTTTTTGTTAACGACCCGCTGGTGGGATCGATCCCGCTGGTGCATTGATGATAAGGAGAACTCAATGAAACTCGTGCACATGTTAAGTGGTTTAGCGGTAGCGGTTGCTCTGTCTGCTTGTGCAGATAAAAGTGCTGATATTCAGACGCCAGCGCCAAACCCAAATGCCGCCGGGGCGACGACGCAGCCAACCATGCAGCAGCCTAATGTTTCCGGTACGGTGTGGATTCGCCAGAAAGTAGCGCTGCCGCCGGATGCGGTTTTAACGGTTACTCTGTCCGATGCTTCTCTGGCCGATGCGCCGTCAAAAGTGCTGTCGCAGAAAGCGGTTCGTACAGAAGGCAAACAGGCGCCGTTCAGCTTCGTGCTGCCGTTTAATCCGGCAGACATTCAGCCTAAAGCGCGAATCTTGCTGAGTGCGGCAATTACCGTGAATGACAAACTGGTGTTTATCACCGATACGGTACAACCGGTGATTAATGAGGGCGGGACCAAAGCCGACCTGACGCTGGTTCCGGTTCAGCAGACTGCCGTACCGATGCAGCAGGGTGGTGGTGCTGCGACGACGGTTCCGTCAACGTCGCCAACGCAGGTGAGCCCGTCTTCTGCGGTTCCAGCTCCGACCAAATACTAAGCACGACCTTTGCCCTCTCCTCACCGGGGAGGGCTAATAATCCCACCGATACTTTTGCATATCAATCTTGCCCTTTCCCGATACCTGCACGCCTTCAGACAGCAATGCCTGGCGCTGGCGTTGTAAATCCGGGCCAGTAAGGGAAATTTCACCGTGACGATTCACCACCCGGTACCAGGGCAGCGTGCTGCCTTCCGGCAGACGTTTCAGTACGCCGCCAACCTGACGCGCTGCACGCGGGGAGCCAGCAAGGCGCGCCACATCGCCGTAGGTCGTGACATAACCTTCCGGAATCGAGGCAATAATCTGCCACACCCGCTGGGGAAAAGAGTCGTGTTCATCCACGGATAAACTCCTGCTGAAGAGTGCGCAAAGAACCCGTGCGGGAACATGCGCGAAAGTGGCTGGTCTAAGTAAGACAGGCATAATACCTGATTATTTTCGCGGTTTGCGCAATAAACCAGCATCCGGTCATGGTTAACTTGCAATTGCGATCCTGTGCAGTGATAATGCGGCAGCGCGTTGGGTAACAGCCAACGCTCTCAATGGGGGCTCTGTTGGTTCTCCCGCAACACTACTCTGTTTACCAGGTCAGATCCGGAAGGAAGCAGCCAAGGCAGATGACGTGTGTGCCGGGATGTAGCTGGCAGGGCCCCCACCCATTTGTGCTTCCCAAACTTTTCACCACTTTGCTCAACGCCATCTATTCACTTCTCTTTAGTATTATATCCATGAATATAAAGTGGATATGTAATATATCGTTCATTGTACTGAAATAATATTGTCATAAACCTGTAATAATAGACTGGCAAATTAATGTCGGGGTGTTTTTATTCGTTCATAAGCAAAAAATATATAAGTGGATTGCACTGGTAACTTCGTGTATTAAATAAATAACTTATTCCGAAGGGAAGTAACAAACATGGGCACTGCCGTATTAAACGTTAAAATTGATGAAGCGCTAAAAGAAAGACTTCGCCATTATGCTGAAGTGAATAACGAGAATCTAAGCGTGACCACGGAAAAACTGCTGTTGCTGGCGTTTGAAGCAGCAGAAGAGGCGGGAGTATCGGAAGAGGATATCGATAATCAACATACGGAAGAAGAGAGTGTAACTCCATTTACTCCTAAAGAAATCAAGGCACTACGCAAAATTCTGAAGAAGAGAAAATGAAACAACAACTGTCTACTGCCAACGACTACAAAGAGGCCTGCGACCTGCTTCGTTCAGGCTATGTGAAACATGTACGTCTTGGCTGGAATGTAGGAAGTGATGAGTTCTTTCGCATTGCGTCTGACTGGTGTGATACGGGCGCAAAAATAAAGAAAGAAGGAGAAAATTTTGTTATTTCTCTGAAGGGCTTTCCGATTCCTCCTCAACATTGATGACAAACCTGTGAAAACTGCTGACTGCACCTATGCAGCCAGCAGTTTTTATTTCTCACCCGGTTATATAACGCCGCGTTTTAAAAAACTGTCGCTTTTATTCAATGTGGTCCATAAGGGTTTAATTCGCAGCAGCGCATTTTCAAGCTCTGCCGAATCCATTGAGAAAGGCATTCGCAGGTAGCGATCAAAAGCCCCCGAAAGGCCAAATCGCGTTCCGGTTCCCAGATGAATCCCCAGCGTCTCCGCTCGTGCGCCAAACTGCGTGGCCACCATTCCTGGCAGTTCTACCCAATACGACAGCCCCCCTTCTGGCTCATGAAAACGCCATTCAGGAAAATGCTCGCGTATTAATGCACTGCAACGATTGCGGCGTTCCGTCAACATCTGGCGTCGTGCCGGGAGAAAAGAGGCGGAATTTTCAATTAACCACAGCGTCGCCAGCTGTTCCAGTAACGGTGAGCCGAGATCGAGGGTATCGCGCGTTTGGGCAAGCGTGGCAATGGTGCGCGACGACGCGCGAATCCATCCCAGTCTCAAGCCCCCCCAAAAACTTTTACCCGCTGAACCGAGCGTAATGACGTTTGCCTGCGGATTAAATGCGGCAAGCGGCGGCGGGGGAGGTGCATCAAACCACAGATCTACCATCGTTTCATCAACGACCAGCGTGGTGCGGGTTTGCGCAGCAATTGCAGTCATTTTCTTGCGGGTCGCGACATCCATGCAACGCCCGGTAGGGTTATGGAAATCCGGCATTAGATACGCCAGACGCGGTGCGGTTTGCGCCAGTGTTGCTGCAAAGCCGTCGGTATCCCAGCCCGATTCCGGGAGCGCCACGCCGACGGGGCGGCAAGACGCACCCTGTATCGCCGCAATCGCCAGCGGATAGGTGGGATGATCCACCACCACCCGATCGCCTGGGCCGGTGAGCATCCGCAGCACCAGCGCAAAACCGCTGACGGCCCCGTTGACCACCATGATTTCGTCCGCCCGCGTCGGCAATCCGCGTGAGCAATAGCGCTCGGCAAGGGCTTCTCGCAGTGCTGGCAAACCTAACTGATCGTATCCCGTTTGGGAAAGATGCTGAGTCATGGCGGTGAGCGCGTGGGTGTATGCCTGATGGATTTCAGGACCGGCACTGAGCGCGGCGGTCGAGAGATCCAGCGCAACGCTCGCCGTCGCTCGTGTCGGAACGGCATGGCTGTCCGGCAGAATCACCCGCGAACCGCTGCCGTGGCGACTCTCCAGATAGCCCGCATCGCGCAGATGCGCCAGCGCGCTACCGATCGTCGTGCGACTCACTGTAAGCGCAGCCGCCAGTTCACGTTCGCCGGGCAGACGCGTATCAAGAGCCAGTCGGCCATCGAGGATCAGCAGGCGCAGAGCGTCCGCCAGCTGACGCCAGAGCGGAGTGCGGGAAGAAGGCTGTTGCCAGTGGCCCAGCAGGCGCACCAAAGACTGGCTACCGAAGCGACGAGATGACATATGCAGTCCACTATTTGAAAACTGGACATTAATCATAGAGCCATTTTCAGCCAGGATGAAAGCATAACCTGCTGGAGAAAAAATAATGCTGCGTCGCTTACTACAACTTTACGTCGGACTGAGCTTTTACGGGCTTTCTACCGCCATGTTCGTCCGTGCCGATTTGGGTGCCGATCCGTGGAACGTGTTTCACCTGGGCGTTGCCAGACTGCTGGCAATGGATATCGGCACGGTGATGATTTTAACCGGTGCGCTGGTTCTGCTGTTCTGGATCCCGCTGCGCCAGCGTCCGGGGCTTGGGACCATCAGCAACGTGATTGTCATTGGCCTGGCCGCCGATGCCGCACTGTCGTTGCTGCCTGAAATGAGCTCGCTGGTAGCCCGAAGCGTATTGCTAATCTCCGCCGTGGTGGTGAATGCTCTGGCAACCGGAATGTACATCGGCGCGGGGTTTGGCTCCGGCCCGCGCGATGGCCTGATGACCGGAATAAACGCGCGCACCGGTTGGTCGGTACGCAGCGTGCGCACCGCGATTGAAGTCACAGTCTTGCTGATTGGCTGCGTGCTCGGCGGCACCTTCGGGGTCGGAACGGTGCTGTACGCACTGACTATTGGGCCGCTGATTCAGATCTGCCTGCCGTGGTTTCGTCACAAGCCGCAGGTGACGGTTGCGCCGCAGCCGGAGCAAATTGTTTAATTTGCGAAGCGCTCACATGCTTTAACAAGCGGCCTGTGCCAGAATACCGGCATCTCCCGCTGCGATGTTGAAATATGAAAGCCATCACTCTGTATGACGTTGCCCGCCTGGCGGGCGTTTCCTACCAGACCGTTTCTCGCGTGATTAACGATGCAGAACACGTCTCCGCGCGCACCCGTGACAAGGTGCAGCAGGCGATGAGTGAACTGCATTACGTACCCAATCGCGGGGCGCAGCAGCTCGCCGGGAAACGCACCCGCACGCTGGGGTTGATCACCACCGATCTGGCGCTGCATGCGCCGTCGCAAATCGCCTCTGCGGTCAAATCCCGCGCGGGCGAGTGTGGCGCAAGCGTGTTGATCTCGATGGTGGAACATCCCGAACGTTGCCAGGCAGCACTTCAGGAACTGCTGGCCCAGCGCGTGGAAGGGTTGCTGGTTAACGTACCGCTCGACGATCGGGATGCCGAAAAAATACGCCAGTTGGCCGCGCCGGTGCCGGTGCTGTTTTTTGATGTTTCCCCTGAAGCAAAAGTACATCGCCTGGCCTTTGATGCGCAGCAGGGCGCGACGCTGGGCGCGGAGCATTTGCTGTCGCTTGGGCATCGAAAAATTGCCTTGCTCAGCGGGCCAGAAAGTTCCGTTTCATCACGCGCGCGTCTCGCGGGATGGCAAGCTAGTCTGGCGCAGGACAATATTATTCCTTGTGCGATTGCTCACGGCGACTGGAGCGCGGCGTCCGGGTATGAGAAAGGCCATCAGTTGCTGGCGGGGAACGCGTTACCCGATGCCATTCTGGTGGCGAACGATCAGATGGCGCTGGGTGTGATGCGCGCCTGCGCCGAAAAAGGCGTAGCCGTACCTGGCCAGATTTCGATTGTGGGATTTGATGACACCGCCGATAGCGCATGGTTTTCTCCGCCGCTGACCACCGTTCGCCAGGCGTTTCGCGAGGCCGGAGAGCGCAGCGTCGAGTGGCTCCTTTCTGAATCAGCGGACGGTCTCTGGCAGGTGCAGCTTCCGGTCACGCTGGTGGAGCGTCACTCCAGCGCGCGCCACGCCCCGGAGCAGGCCGATCGTGAAGCGCTGGCGCAGCAGCTGAAATCTCTGGCGCTGATGGCCGAGCAGCTGGCGCGGCAATAATCCTTTTGTGATCGGCCTCGCTTTGCGGGATTCCGATCCTTTACCGGATCTTATCACCAGGGCATTGTGATTAAAATTGTGAGCGCTTCGCAACGAGGTCTATATGTCTACTTTATCCCTGCCATCTCTCAAATCTGTTTTAGCTCGCCGTGACTGGGAAAACCCCGGTGTCACGCAGTGGCACCGTCTGCCTGCTCATGCGCCGTTTCGCAGCTGGCGCGATGAAGTTCAGGCGCGTGATGAGGAGAGCCCTTCGTATAAACGGTCGCTGAACGGTGAGTGGCAGTTCAGCTTTTTCACTGCCCCTGAAGACGTTCCTGACGAATGGATCATGGAAGATACGGTGAATGCAATCGCCACGCCGATACCATCGAACTGGCAGATGCAGGGCTTCGATACGCCGATTTATACCAATGTCACTTATCCGATTATCGTCAATCCTCCCTTTGTGCCAACTGAGAACCCCACGGGTTGTTACTCGCTCACATTTGAGGTGGAGGAGCAGTGGCTGGAGAGTGGACAAACGCGCATCGTTTTTGACGGGGTGAACTCGGCGTTTTATCTCTGGTGTAACGGCGAGTGGGTGGGGTACTCCCAGGACAGCCGGCTGCCTGCCGAGTTCGATCTCACCGCTATGTTGAAACCGGGCAGCAACCGTCTGGCGGTGATGGTGCTGCGCTGGTGTGACGGGAGCTATCTGGAAGATCAGGATATGTGGCGCATGAGCGGTATTTTCCGCGACGTGTCGTTGCAGCATAAACCGCAAACTCACATCGCTGATTATCACCACGCCACCGAGCTGAATGCCGATTACGATCGCGCAAAATTGCAGGTAGAAGTCGCGCTTGGCGGAGAAAAATTTGCCGACTGCGAAGTCGCGCTGACACTCTGGCAGGGCGACGATTCGATTGCCACAACCTCCGCCCGCCCCGGCTCTGCGGTTGTTGATGAACGCGGCAACTGGGTTGAACGATTAAGTGTTTCTATTCCCGTTGAAAAACCGGCGCTGTGGAGTGCCGAAGTTCCCGCGCTGTACCGCTTAACGATCGCACTGCGCGACGGACAGGGGAACTTGCTGGAAGTGGAGGCCTGCGATGTCGGCTTCCGCCGCGTGGAAATCAGTAACGGCCTGCTGAAGGTTAACGGTCAGCCGCTGTTGATCCGAGGGGTGAATCGCCACGAGCATCATCCTGAAAACGGCCAGGTGATGGATGAAGCCACCCTGCGCCGCGACATCGAACTGATGAAACAGCACAACTTTAACGCCGTGCGCTGTTCGCACTACCCTAACCATCCGCTGTGGTACACACTTTGCGACCGCTACGGCCTGTACGTAGTGGATGAAGCGAACATCGAAACCCACGGCATGGTGCCGATGAGCCGTCTGGCGGACGACCCGCGCTGGCTACCGGCCATGAGCGAGCGCGTGACGCGCATGGTGCAGCGCGACCGTAATCATCCGTCGATCATTATCTGGTCGCTGGGCAACGAGTCTGGCCACGGCGCGAATCACGATGCCCTGTATCGCTGGATAAAAACCACCGACCCGACGCGTCCCGTTCAATATGAAGGCGGCGGGGCAAACACCGCCGCGACGGATATCGTCTGCCCGATGTACGCCCGTGTCGATCAGGATCAGCCGTTCCCGGCGGTACCCAAATGGTCGATTAAGAAATGGATCGGCATGCCGGACGAGACACGCCCGCTGATTCTGTGCGAGTACGCCCATGCGATGGGCAACAGCTTTGGCGGGTTTTCCAAATACTGGCAGGCGTTCCGTAGCCACCCGCGCCTGCAGGGCGGATTCGTCTGGGACTGGGTGGATCAGGCGCTGACCAAAAAAGATGACAACGGCCAGACATTCTGGGCCTACGGCGGTGATTTTGGTGATAAGCCTAATGACCGCCAGTTTTGCCTGAACGGACTGGTGTTCCCGGATCGTACCCCGCATCCGGCTTTGTTCGAGGCCCAGCGTGCACAGCAATTTTTCACCTTCACCCAGGTGAGCACTTCGCCGCTGGTGGTGGAAGTACATAGCGATTACCTGTTCCGTCAGACCGACAACGAATCCCTGTGCTGGAATATCATGCGCGACGGCGAGGCGCTGGCGAGTGGCGAGGTCGTGCTGTCGATTGCACCGCAGGGCACGCAGCGTATTGAGATTGCCCTGCCGGAAATCACCCCCGCAGAGGGAGAAGTCTGGCTGAATCTTGACGTTTTCCAGACGGCGGCAACAAGCTGGTCGCCAGCCCGTCATCGCTGCGCCTGGGATCAATTCCCTCTGCCCGCGCCGCTGTATATTGCACCGCCTGTCATCGGAAAGGTCAAACCGGAGCTGACGGTCAAAGATGACGCGCTGGAAATCACCCATCAGGGACAGCGCTGGCAGTTTGATCGCACTAGCGGGGATCTTGCCCAGTGGTGGAATAACGGCACAGCAACGCTGCGCTCGCCGCTTGTCGACAACTTTACCCGCGCGCCGCTGGATAATGATATTGGCGTCAGCGAAGCGACGCGCATCGATCCGAATGCCTGGGTAGAACGCTGGAAAGCGGCGGGCATGTACAATCTGACGCAGCGCCTGTTGCAATGCGAGGCGGAACAGCGCTCGCATGAAGTAGCAATCTTCACCCTGCACGCCTGGGAGTTCAACGGCAACGTGCTGTTCCTGAGTCGGAAAATCTGGACGGTAGACAGCAGCGGTATATTGCACGGCGATGTGCAAATTCAGGTGGCGGGCGATATCCCGGAACCGGCGCGTATCGGTTTGAGCTGCCAGCTGGCAGACGCACCGCAGTCCGCAAGCTGGCTGGGCCTCGGGCCAGAGGAAAACTATCCGGACAGAAAACTGGCCGCACGTCAGGGGCGCTGGACGCTGCCGCTCGACGCGCTGCATACGCCGTACATCTTCCCGACGGAAAATGGCCTGCGCTGCAATACGCGCGAACTGGCATTTGGCGATCATCAGTTGCGAGGTCAGTTCCACTTCTCGCTCAGCCGCTACAGCCAGCAGCAGCTGCGTGAGACGACTCATCACCATTTACTGGAAGCGGAGCCGGGCTGTTGGCTGAACATCGATGCGTTCCATATGGGCGTGGGCGGCGATGACTCCTGGAGCCCGAGCGTGTCGGCGGAGTTTATCCTGGCGCACAGGGAACTGCGTTACGCGTTTAGCTGGCGACAGGACTAAACTTAACCTCGTTATATGCGGCCACACGGGTGGTCGCATTATCACTTCGGAGGTTTGACTCATGAAGTATGTCGATGGTTTTGTGGTCGCTGTTCCTGCGGAAAATAAGGAGGCTTACCGCGCGATGGCAGCAAAAGCGGCCCCGTTGTTCAAAGAGTTTGGTGCGATACGGATCGTGGAGTGCTGGGCCGACGATGTGCCCGATGGAAAGCTGACCGATTTTCGCATGGCGGTAAAAGCCGAAGAGGGCGAAGAGGTGGTCTTTAGCTGGATTGAATATCCGTCGAAAGCCGTTCGCGATGAGGCGAATAAAAAGCTGATGTCCGACCCGCGTATGAAAGAGTTCGGCGAGTCGATGCCTTTTGACGGCAAACGGATGATCTACGGTGGATTTGCGCCGCTGCTGGACGAGTAATCGCAGCGCCCGGTGAGACTGGCCGGGCTTTTACTCTGGATCGAGATTAATCTCCGCCCACATGATGAACTCCACTTTAGATAGCGCTTTACTGTAAAGCCACCCCTGCCCGTACTGCACGCCGTGACGGCGCAGCCACTCCAGTTGCCCTTCCGTTTCAATCCCTTCGGCGACCATCGCCATGTTCAGTGATTTTGCCATCTCGATAATGTGCGGCGTGACGTTTTTGTACTCCAGCGCATCCACGAAAGATTTGTCGATCTTGAGCGTATCCACGTCGAGATCCTGCAAATAGCTGAGGCTGGAATACCCGGTGCCGAAATCGTCGATATAGACTGGATGCCCGGAACGGCGCAGGCTGGCCACGGCCGGGGCGCTGATTTTCGGGTCGGCAAAGCCGCGCTCGGTCAGTTCCAGTGCAATCTGCTGCGGTTTGATTTTCCAGTGGTTCAGGAGACGGCTCAGCAACGACGGCAGTTCATCGCAGAACAGATCCGCCGGAGAGAGGTTGATGGAAATATGCTGATCCGGATAGTGGCGCAGCCATTCGCCCATATCCTCAAATACTTTCTCGACAACCAGCCGGGTGAGGCGGGTAGTGAGTCCTGTTTGCTCCGCCAGTGGGATAAAAATGTTGGGTGATAACATGCTGCCATCCGGCTGCGGCCAGCGCACGAGGGCTTCGGCACCGGTGATCTTTCCGCTATCCAGCGCCACAATCGGCTGATAGTGCACCACCAGTTCGCGCGCGTTGATTGCATCCAGCAGGCGATAGCGTGGAGATTGCAGACGACGCAATACGCGCATGATAAACGCGGCAGCCATAATGCTGATTAACGCGCCAAAGGGCAGCCAGAACAGCAGTTGCCGGTGCCAACTCTCTTTTAACGGCTCAAGAGACGCCCAGGTGACCACGGCGTAGCGCAGCTCCGGCACGTCTTTCACTACGTACATTGACCCTTTGTGCTGAAGTTGCGTGAGGTGTTCGTCGTGGAGCTGACGCCAGACATCCAGTTTCAGCGGGTTACTGCTGGCGAAAACCACATTGCTGTCTTCCCCGACCAGGGCGGCTTCAATGGGCCAGGTGCCAAAAGGGATCACGTCAATCAGGGAGGCCGGGTCGATCACCACCATGTAGTGACCCTTTCCCAGCACCAGCATAAAACGCTTAAAGCCCAGATCGTTTTGTTGCGTCAGCCAGGCGCTGTAGCCATCGACGGTGACACGCGCCGGCGGCGGGAAGCGGGCGGCGTTGCTGACCTGTTCGAGCGAAGAGCAGACGGGTTTTTGGTCATCAACATACATCACCTCCTGCACATAGCGCAGGGAATAAGCCACCCGGCGCATCTGTAGCAGATGTTCGTGGCTGCAGGGGACGTCCTGAAATTCGTTGAGTTGGTTGAGCGCCATTTTGCCCTGGCCCACCACGCGCTCGGCGCGGATCAGCACGCGTTCGGAATAACGGTCCAACGCTTCGACAAAAGTATCTTCCGCCTGGCGATGGGCCAGCCAGACGCTCAGGCAGATGGGGATCAGCACCGCAATGATCAGAACACCAGTCACCAGGCTGACCAAATGGCGAGTTGTCATACTCGTATTTCCTTTCTGATGTGCTGATTTAAATTACCGTGGAATGATAATCTTATAGTATGCGGCAGAGTTTGATTTCATTCAGGTAAGGCCAATGAAAAAAAAAGAGTTTGTGACGCAAGATCTGCTGAGCAAAATTTATCAGGATACGACGCCTGGGCCGCGTAAGCTGTCGCCGGAAAGACAGCTCGCCGAGGAATACGGCGTTTCACGTTTTACCATTCGACAGGCACTGGAAAAGCTGGTCAGCATCGGCGTGGTGCGGATTGTGCAAGGTTCGGGGATCTGGATCAACGAGAATGCACGTAATAATCCTCTGGTTTATAACTCGATCACCGAAAAACGCTTCGATCAAATCCGTTACCGCATGATCAGTCTGCATAAAACGCGCCCTGACCGCGCTGCACAGCAGATTTTTGGACTCGATGAGGAGAGTTTTATCTGGCACTTCTGCCGTCTGCGCTACGTTGACGATGTGCCGGTGCAGCTCGAGATTTCCAGTATGCCGGTGGCTGATTTTCCCGATCTGAATCAGCAGGCGATTGAGCGCTCGATCCAGCAGTATGTTCTGAGCAAAGGATTCACCATTTCCCATATGTTAACGACTTACCGCGCGGTGAGCGTGAGCCGTGAACAGGCGGTGATTCTGGGCTGCAAGAAGGGCAGCCCGGCGATGCATATTAATAATCGCGGCATTCTGGATGGCGGACGCGTGTTCGAAGTGAGTGACATTATCGACATCAATTACACCTGTACTTATGTCATCCCGTATAACCACGACAATTTAACCTGGCGTCAAAATCAGGGCGTATGAATCGCGCCGTCGGGCAGGCGGCTTTGCGTCCATTCATGAGGGCGATACACCAGCGGATGGGCCAGCGCTAACTCTTCAACGAAGCCCACGCCAATGCCTGGATTCACAGGTGGATAGATAAATCCGTCTTTCGCTTCTGGCGCGCCCGGGAAAACCGCGTCCGTGGTGGCGGAGCGAGGAATAAATTCCTGAATCGCCGCATTGTGCAGATGAATATTCAGATGGGTATTCACCGCCACGCCGATCGGCGTCATATCGCCCGGCCCATGCCACGCCAGACGCACACCAAAGGCCTGACAAAGATGCGCCAGCTTGATGGCCGGAGTGATCCCACCGATCTGCGAGACGTGGCAGCGGATGAAGTCGATGCGGCGATTGACGATCAGGTCGTGCCATTCAGCCGGGTTATTAAACAGTTCGCCCAGCGCCAGCGGGACGCAGCTTTGCTGACGCACCTGCTCCAGCCAGGCGCTTTGCTGTGGCGGTAAAATGTCTTCGATAAAATAAGGCTGGAACGGCTCAAGCTGTTTTGCCAGCTGAACGGCCTGCTGCGGGAACAAGCGTTCGTGAACGTCGTGCAGAATATGCAGCTGCCAGCCGTATTTTTCCCTTAGTGCGCGGAACATGACGACGGTATTGGCCATGTATTCCTGCTGATCGAACCACGCACCGGGCGTCGGGTTATCTGGCGAGTGAAGCGCTGATGGTGTGCCGCCGTAAAAACCAAGCTGGCAGCGAATATGGCGATAACCCTGCGCCAGCAGTTTATCCACCGAGGTGAAAAGCGCTTCCAGCGTGTCGCCGCTGGCGTGGCTGTAAGCAGGGATCGCATCGCGAGATTTGCCACCCAGCAGTTGATACAACGGCATGCCAGCCAACTGGCCTTTGATATCCCATAGCGCCATATCGACACCTGATATCGCATTGTTCATGACCGGGCCATTACGCCAGTAGGCGTTGACGTTCATCATCTGCCATAAATCTTCGATGTTGTTGGCATCGCGTCCAATTAGCAGCGGCTTCAAATATTCATCCACCAGCGTTTTTACCGCCAGCGGGCGCTGCTGGAAAGTGGCACAGCCGTGTCCGGTGATACCCTGGTCGGTAGTCACTCGCACCGTCACCAGATTATGTCGGTCCGGTCGGGTAATAAAACACTCGATATTTTTAATCATCACAGGCGTCACGAAATAACTCCTTTGGTGCTCTGTGGGAATAGGTTATGGGGAATATCATCACCCTAAAAATGTTGGCGGGTAAACCGTTTTTTTGACTATTTATTTTGGTCAGGTATTTAACGTAATAGCTATTAAAAAACGAACCAATTTTAGCCTGGCGCGAGTTTTAAGTCTTTTGTAGTGGCTAAATGTGAGCGGTATCAAATTTTATTGGTTTGTTTTGTTGGGTTGGTTTAATTATCCTCATGGCAACATTAAAACGACAACAACATCCGGCAGGAGTCTTTATGGGGACGCAAGAAGCCATCAATAATATTATTCGTCTGGTCGGTGGCCAGGGGAATATCAATAAAGTCTGGCACTGTATGACGCGGCTACGTTTTGATCTGATTGACGATAATAAAGTTGACCAGACGGAGATTAAAAAATTACCCGGCGTACTGGGTGCGCAGCTGCAGAGCGATCAGTTTCAGGTGATTATCGGACCGAAGGTGAACAGCTGGTACGAGCAAATGCTGAGCGTGCTGGGGAATAGCGACTCCGTAGCGCCGACGGCAACAAAAGGGCGTAAGAGCCTGGTGTCGCTGTTTATGGATACGGTGTCTGGCGTGTTTGGTCCGATTGTACCGGCGATTGCCGGGGCGGGGATGATCAAAGGGCTACTGGCCGGACTTATCGCCCTTAAAGTGGTGTCGGCAAAAAGTGATACGGTGATGGTTATCGATCTGATCGCCAGCGGCGTCTTTTACTTCCTGCCGTTCTTCCTTGCGGTTTCGGCAGCGAAGATCTTCAAAACCAACGAATATCTGGCAGCGGCGGTTGCGGCCTGTTTGATGTATCCGTCGCTTATCGAGGCGGCTAAAGCACTGGCAACGCATCAGGAAGGGGCGGCGAGCGCTATCTGGTTGCTGGATGTGGTCCCGGTGTCGGTCTTTAACTATTCATCGAGCGTGATCCCGGTGATTTTCTCCATCCTGGCGTTGAGTTACATCCACCGCTGGGTGGATAGCATCATGCCTGATGTGCTCAAAACGGTATTTACCCCGACGCTGACGCTGTTCATTGGCGCACTGGCGGCGCTGGTGGTGATTGGGCCGATCGGGATTTGGCTGGGTAAAGGACTGGCGCTGTTCATTGAAGGGTTGTTTAGCGTATCAGCGAGTTTTGCCGGTTTAGTCGTGGGGGCGATTCGCCCGGTGGCGATCCTCACCGGAATGCACCACGCCATGACGCCTATCGCCTTGCAAAACTTTAGCGATCGCGGGTACGACATGTTGATGCCGATGATGTTTATGGCCAACATGGCGATTGCCGGTTCGACGTTTGCTATCTGGCGTTTAAGTCGCGACCGTCAGGAGCGCACCGTCACGCTGTCGGCGGCGATTTCCGCCCTGCTCGGCATTACGGAACCGGCGCTGTTTGGGGTTCTGACGCGCTACAAAAAAGCCTTTATCGCGGCGACGATTGCCAGTTCACTGGCCTCGGCGTTTATCGCTTTCTTTGGCGTGCGCCTCTACGGCTACATTCTATCGAGTATTTTCAGTTTACCGGCCTACATCGGGCCGTACTTTGTCTTTGCCCTTGCGGGCGTGGTGATGGCACTGATTCTGTCGTTTGTGTTAACGACCGTGCTGGTGGGCAAAGAACAGGCTTCACAAAAGTAAGCTGATGCCCTCGCCCGAAAAGGCGGGGGTTGTTTTTGTTTTATGACTCGGATATTATTTTGTTATGTTATAACAAAACATGACGAGTTGACCATGAAAGCAGATATCCATCCGTACTACCGCACCGTCGTTTTTCACGACACCAGTGCCAACGAATATTTTAAAGTAGGCTCGACGATTAAGACCGACCGCGAAATCGAACTCGACGGTGAAACGTTCCCGTATATCACCATCGAGGTCTCATCGAAATCGCATCCGTATTACACCGGTAAGCAGAAAACCTTCTCGACTGAAGGCAGCGCGGCCCGTTTCCGTCAGCGTTTTGGCGGTTTCATTAATGCGAAGCGAGGTTAATCATGCAGGTACTTAACTCGCTGCGCAGTGCCAAACAACGCCATCCCGACTGTCAGATTGTGAAACGCAAAGGCCGCCTGTACGTGATCTGCAAATCTAATCCGCGTTTTAAAGCGGTGCAGGGACGTAAGAAAAGACGTTAATTCAGTGATTCTCGCCAATTTTCCAGGGATCTTATCTGCTTGCCGTCGGCGCTGAAATTGTCGGCGGCAAGCCAGTTCTGAAATGCGCTGTCCAGCGCTTTCCACTCTTTATCAAGAATAGAAAACCAGTCGGTGTCGCGGTTGTGGCCTTTGATGACCAGCGCCTGACGAAAACGTCCTTCATACTGAAAGCCTAAACGCAGCGCTGCCCGGCGCGACGGTTCATTCAGGCTGTTACACTTCCACTCAAAACGACGATAGCCCAGCTCATCAAACACGTAGCGCATCAGCAGATACTGCGCTTCCGTAGACAGTGGCGTGCGGCTCAGCAGCGGTGAAAAATGAACGTGGCCGACTTCGATGACGCCATTTTTAGGATCGATCCGCATCAGTGCCAGCGTCCCGACGGGCGCGTTGGTTTTATTGTCGATAACGGTGAAATGAATGGGATCGGACAGCTCGCAGACGCTTGAAACCCAGGCGGTAAACTCTTCAACATTGGCATCCGGTTCACGCAATAGCCATGTCCAGCTGCGGGTATCTTCCGCCAGCTGATAGGCGGCAAAAAGCGCGGCGGCATGTTCCGGGCGTAGTGGGGTTAAAGAACAATAGCGCCCCTTAAGTTCCACACGTTCTGGATGCTGGCGCGGCTGCCAGTCGATAAGTGCGTCACCCACTGGCTGGCCAAACTGATTGAGTTGGTTCATGTTGATTCCCGTTGCTTAAGTAGAGTTTCAGAGTAGGGAACATGTGGCTCTGTAAAAAGGTCCACATTGTTATGTTATGGTGGTACCACGGAGGATGCCATGAACATACCAGGCGACGACTTTTACGCATTAATTACGCGAGCGCTGCAACAGCGCGGCGAGAATACGCTCCAGCGTTCGTTATACAAGGCGCTGCGCGAAGCCATTCTAAGCGGCAGGTTGCAGGCCGACAGCCGCTTGCCGGGTTCTCGTCTTATCGCCCAGCATCTGGCGATTTCCCGCAATACGGTGAACGCGGCGCTGGAACAGCTGACGCTCGAAGGCTATTTGCTGCGTAATCGCCAGGGGACACGCGTAGCCCGTCTGGGGAATCATGATTCAACTCAGGAGCCGCAAGGACTGGACGTTACCCTCGCACGCCGTGTGGCACACCTTCCCGCGCCAACGCCGCGCGGCACGCCGGTGCCTGCATTCACGCCGGGTACGCCTGCAATCAACTATTTCCCTTTACCCCTGTGGCGACGCTTATACGATCGGGTGCTGCGCGAAGAGGGCAGCGCACTGCTGGGTTATGGTTCTCCGGCCGGAGAACTTACGCTTCGCGAGGCGATTGCCCGTCACCTTGCGCTCTCGCGTGGTATTCAGTGCGATGCCAGCCAGATTGTGATTACCGAAGGCGCGCTGGAAGGCGTAAGCCTGTGTACTCAGCTATTGAGTGAGGCGGGAGATATTGCCTGGATTGAAGATCCCGGATACGCAGGCGCAAAAAGCGCGTTTGCAAAATCGGGTCTGACGATGCTCGGGATGCCGGTTGATGAAGAAGGCGTGCGCCTGGAAATGCATGAGCACTCACCCAAACTGATATTCACCTCGCCATCTCATCAGTATCCCTACGGAAGTGTGCTCAGTATCAACCGGCGTTTTGCGCTGCTGGAAATAGCGCGTCAGCACAATGCCTGGATTATCGAAGATGATTACGACAGTGAGTTTCGCTATAGCGGCGAACTGGTCCCGGCGATGATGGGAATGCAGGATAATGCGCCGGTGGTGTATCTGGGGACGTTCAGCAAAACGCTGTTCCCGTCGCTGCGCACCGGATTCATGGTCTTGCCGAAAGCGTTAGCACACGCCGTCCAGCCCGCTATAGGTTCTTTGCTGCGCGGCGGGCACCGTGCCGAACAGCGCACGCTGGCGTTGTTTATCGAAGAGGGGCATTACGCGAGACATCTTGCGGCGATGCGTCGACTGTATCGCAAGCGTTACCGACAGCTTCGCGAAGCGATTACAGCCGAACTCACCGTTCAACACCGGGTGCTGGCCGGAGAAGGTGGAATGCATTTGACGGTGGCGATTGATGGCGTGGATGATAAAGCGATCGTGCAGCAGGCAAAGCAGTATCAGTTGGCACCGGCGGCCCTGAGCGGCTATTACCTTGATACGCAGAAGGGGCAAACCGGTCTGGTGCTGGGATACGGGAATACTTCAGCGTCGCAATTTGCGCCTGCTATCAGGCGCTTGCAAATGCTAATTACGCAGTGGCTGGACGAGAAAGGGTAAACACGTCGTAGAACGACAGTTCGCCTTTGGTGGAGATCATCTTCTGCAATTTCGCCTTTTGCGTTTCTTCCACGTTCGGTGAATGCAGAATCTCGCTGAGCAGCTCCGGCGGCACATAGCGCGTGTTGTACCACTCGCCGTTATAGCACACGCGAAAATCGAGTACGTCGATGTCTTCATAGCGATAGCGGGGATTAACGTCGAAGAAGAAAAAGGCATTAAAGACGATAAACAGAACCACCAGCAGCCAGACTGAGCCAATCAGCGTTTCTGACAGCAACATAACGACGAGCGTCGCCAGCAGCGCGGCATACATTGCCAGGAATAAGCCAGGGTGTTTACGGATAAAGCTAATGCTAAAGCGCGGGCGATTGTCGCGCTTTTCGCGGGAATTAAGATCGTCGATGGTTTGAGTAAGCAGGCGCTGTATCTCTGTCATTTATAACCTTCATGAATTTTAAAATACAGGGGATCTGCCTATTTTAGGGGAGCGGTTGGTGTGAAAAAAGTAACAGTTATGCGCTGAAAAACCATAACAGTTGCCGGTTTCTCGCTTACAGCGTTTTGATGACCTTCGCGGGATTACCGCCCACCACGACGTTAGCTGGCACGTCTTTTGTGACCACCGCGCCCGAGGCGACGACTACGTTATCGCCGATAGTCACACCGGGATTAATCACTGCGCGTCCACCAATCCAGACATTATTACCGATAGTAACCGGCTTGCCTAATTCGGCGCCGCTGTTGCGTTCTGTCGCATCTAATGGATGGGTGGCAGTATAAATATGGACACCCGGCGCCAGCATGCAGTTATCACCGATATGAATAGGGCAAACGTCCAGCATCACGCAGTCGAAATTGGCGTAAAAATCTTTTCCGAGGAAAATGTTATAGCCGTAATCACAGCGAAAACTTGGCTCGATATATGCGCCTTCGGCCTGGCCAAGAAGGTCAGCCAGTATTGTACGACGTTCGGCTTTAGCATCGGGTTCCGTGTGGTTATAGCGATGAACCAGATGGCGTGCGCGCAGGCGCTCTGCCCGCAATGTTTCATCCGAGGGGCGGTAAAGTTCACCGGCAATCATCTTTTGTTTTTCTTCACTCATGGGAAACCTCACTGGAATAATCTTTGCGCAATAGCGTAAAGAACCTCATCATGAAAGGGAACGTTCCCATTGAGCTGATGTGATGATAGTCACAACATTGTTGCCTTGGCGCACATTTGAAACGATGGGTCTGTCTGTCACACAGGGATCGTAAATCGAAAGGTGAGTTCAGCGTAAAGAAGATAACGATAAAACCTATAAAACACAGAGTTAAAAATTAACGGACAAATTTCCACACAGAAACAGGGATTTTGTCATACAGCTTATTCATCGTTAACTCAGCAAGGCGGTGATCGGCAGCTGAATAAAATACAGCCAATTCATGATCGGGCAGCTCGTATTTATTTTTTTCAATAACACGCTCCAGCGTGTCGAGTGACTGGCAACGTCGCAAGCGCATCAAATAATCTGTCTTTGTTAATGGTTTATCAGACATAAATTTACCTTAGTATTTGTAATAATTTTAACAGGAATGACTGACCGGGTTAGCTCTGCTCACGTTGATGAAACAACGGAATAGGCGATTTCCCGATTTGCGCCATTTTTGCAAATCCTGCGTGTTAATGCCGTAACTGCTGAACAACATAAAGGTGTCGTCCAGATATTCATCAATTTGCTCAATCAGTTTATTATCTTCATTGTACTTAATCTTATAATTAAGTGCGAAGGTTGCTATATGTTCGATGAGTTCATTTAGCTGCAAATTGATAGCGGAAGTTGGATCATTAACCCAGCCGTGGTTACTTTCATCAAGATTGGCAAGGCAGTCATGGTACAAGGATTCGCAGAGAAATTTCAACTGCGCGATATCATGCCTTTTTGGCGAGTACTCGTCCATAGCGCATCCCCTTTTGAGTGATTCTTTACTCACCGAGCATCAATGTCCGGATGGATACAACTGGCTTAGCCTTTACGGGTGCTTGTCCTGATGCCTTAACTATAATCCATGCTGATCAAGATTTCACCGCGCTATTACGAAAAATTACAATTAAAAGTTTAGTTAACGGGCTTTATGAGAATGTCCATCATTAATGGGGGCATTTTTAACGTCATCAAGGTTGGTAATTTGGCTGCAACCTTTAGATTCATCACGTTAGCTTAAATTTACGAATGAAATCAGGATTCAGACATGTAGCTTGTCACACTACTCGACCAGGAATAATCCTAATAATTTAAGGTATCTCTGAATTATAATACCCGCTGCAGTGATTAATGAATGCATTAAATAGGATACGCCATATTACGATGGGGAAAATAAATGAACCGACAATAAGCGTATTTTATGATTTCGTTCAGACAAAGAAAAAGGCCGCAAATTGCGGCCTTTTTAGTATGTGAAACCGGTATCAGTGATGATCTACCGGGTGACTATGTTCAACGTCGTCACTCTTACGGCTGAAGCGGCGGCGTACCACCACGAAGAATACCGGAACGAAGAAGATAGCCAACACGGTCGCAGTGACCATCCCGCCCATTACACCTGTACCGACGGCATTCTGCGCACCGGAGCCTGCACCAGAGCTGATGACCAGCGGCATTACCCCAAGGATAAACGCCAGGGACGTCATCAGGATTGGACGCAGACGCATACGCACCGCTTCCAGCGTGGCCTCAATGAGGCCTTTACCTTCTTTATCCATCAGGTCTTTGGCGAATTCCACGATAAGTATCGCGTTCTTCGCCGACAAGCCAATGGTTGTCAGCAGGCCCACCTGGAAGTAAACGTCGTTGGTCAGACCACGGAATGTAGCGGCGAGTAGCGCGCCGATAACACCCAACGGAACCACCAGCATAACGGAGAACGGAATCGACCAGCTCTCGTACAATGCGGCCAGACACAAGAACACCACAATCAGCGAGATGGCGTACAGGGCAGGGGCCTGGTTACCGGACAGACGTTCCTGATAGGACATACCCGTCCAGTCATAGCCGATGCCTGAAGGCAGTTTCGCCGCCAGTTCTTCCATCAGGTTCATGGCTTCACCGGTACTTCTGCCTGGTGCTGCCTGACCGAGGATTTCCATCGATGGCAAGCCGTTGTAACGTTCCAGACGCGGTGAACCGTATTCCCAATGGGAAGTCGAGAAGGCCGAGAACGGAACCATCTGACCATTGCTGCCGCGTACATACCAGTTGTTAATATCGTTCGGCAACATACGGTATTGCGCTTCGGACATCACGTACACCTTCTTCACGCGACCACGGTCGATGAAGTCGTTGACGTAGCTACCGCCCCAGGCTGCGCCCAGTGTGGTATTGATGTCGCTAATAGAAACGCCCAGCGCCTGTGCTTTTTCCTGGTCGATATCAATCTTGTACTGCGGAGTATCTTCCAGGCCGTTAGGACGCACACCGACCAACAGGTCAGGGTGTTTCGCCACTTCACCAAAGAGCTGGTTACGTGCCTGAGTCAGTTTTTCGTGACCCAAACCGCCCTGGTCAATCAGCTGGAAGTCGAAGCCGGTCGCCGTACCCAGTTCCACAATCGCTGGCAGGTTGAACGCAAACACCATCGCATCTTTAATCTGCGAGAAGGTGCCCATCGCGCGGCCGGTAATTGCTTCAACTTTGTTCTCTTCGCCTGGACGTTCGCTCCAGTCTTTCAGAGATACGAAGGCGATACCGGTGTTCTGACCACGACCCGCAAAGCCAAAGCCGTTAACCGCAAACACGGATTCAACGTTCGCTTTCTCTTTGGTGAGGTAGTAATTGGTCACTTCATCCAGCACTTTCTGGGTACGTTCTTGCGATGCACCCGCAGGAAGCTGCGCCATTGTCAGGAATACGCCCTGGTCTTCATCCGGCAGGAAGGAGCTTGGCAGACGAACGAACAGGAACGCCATGCCGACCACGATGATGATATACAGCAGCAGATAACGACCGGTGCTGCGCAGAATATTGCCTACGCTGTCGGTGTAATGATGCGTGCTCTTATCAAACATGCGGTTGAACCAACCGAAGAACCCTTTATGCTCGCCGTGGCCCCCTTTCTGAATCGGTTTCAGCATGGTGGCGCACAGTGCTGGCGTCAGGATCAATGCCACGAGAACAGACAGCGCCATTGCCGAAACAATGGTGATGGAGAACTGACGGTAAATCGCACCGGTTGACCCACCGAAGAAGGCCATCGGGATAAATACCGCTGACAGAACCATCGCGATACCGACCAGTGCGCCCTGAATCTGGCCCATTGATTTACGCGTCGCTTCCTTAGGCGGGAGTCCTTCTTCGGCCATCACACGCTCGACGTTTTCGACCACCACGATGGCGTCATCCACGAGCAAGCCGATGGCGAGCACCATCCCGAACATCGTCAGGGTGTTTATCGAGAAGCCGAACATCGCCAGTATCGCAAATGTGCCTAACAGTACGACCGGTACGGCGATGGTTGGAATCAACGTCGCGCGGAAGTTTTGCAGGAACAGATACATCACCAGGAACACCAGGATGATCGCTTCGACCAGCGTTTTCACTACTTCGTGAATCGAGATTTTAACGAACGGCGTGGTGTCATACGGGTAAACGATTTTCAGACCTGACGGGAAGAACGGCTCCATTTTCGCCAGTTCAGCACGGATCGCATTGGCGGTATCCAGCGCGTTTGCGCCAGTCGCCAGTTTAATCCCCAGACCGGAAGCAGGCTGACCGTTGAACTTCGCTACGATGTCGTAGTTTTCACCGCCCAGTTCAACCTTCGCAACGTCGCGCAGGCGAACCTGAGAACCGTCCTGATTCACTTTGAGCAGAATTTTACTGAACTCATCGGCCGACGTCAGACGGGTCTGCGCGATGATAGAGGCGTTCAACTGCTGGCCTTTCACCGGCGGCGTACCGCCTAACTGACCGGCGGCGACCTGGGCGTTCTGCGCTTTAATGGCGCTGATCACGTCCACTGGCGTCAGCTGGAAGTTGTTCAGTTTGTTCGGGTCCATCCAGATACGCATCGCGTACTGTGAACCAAACAGCTGAACGTCACCCACACCAGAAGTACGGCTGATCGCGTCCTTCATGTTGGCGCCCACGTAGTCGGAAATATCCTCCTGCGTCATGGTGCCGTTGGTGTTGATAACGCCAACAACCATCAGGAAGCTACTGGAAGATTTCTCCACGCTCACGCCCTGCTGCTGCACTTCTTGCGGCAGTAACGGCATCGCCAGCTGCAGTTTGTTCTGCACCTGAACCTGCGCGATATCCGCATCAGTACCAGACTGGAAGGTCAGGGTAATCTGAACTGTACCGGTTGAGTCACTGTTGGAGGACATGTACATCAGGTTATCGATACCGTTCATGTTCTGTTCGATAACCTGTGTCACGGTGTCCTGCACCGTTTTTGCGTCAGCCCCAGGATAGGTCGCGGTGATCGAAACTGCAGGCGGCGCAATCGTTGGATATTGCGCTACGGGCAGCTTCAGGATCGCCAGTCCCCCTGCAAGCATGATGATGATAGCGATCACCCATGCAAATATGGGGCGATCGATAAAGAAATTAGGCATGTCTTAACGGCTCCTGTTTAAGTTAAGACTTGGTTTGTTCTGACTGGCCACCGGCTGCGGCTTGTTGTTTCTCGTCAGATTTGACTTCCTGTGCTTTCACCTGCGCGCCAGGACGTACTTTTTGCAAACCAGTAACAATCACGCGATCGCCATCTTTCAAACCTTCCGTCACCAGCCATTTGTCGCCAATCGCCTGCGTAGCAGTGATTTGACGCGTTTCGACTTTGTCATCAGCACCGACAACCAGTGCGCTGGCATCACCGCGTGGCGTACGGGTTACGCCCTGCTGTGGAACCAGAAGTGCGGTTGGGTTGGTGCCTTCTTCCAGACGCGCGCGAACGAACATACCTGGCAACAGCGTGTGGTCAGGGTTCGGGAAAATCGCACGTAAGGTGATAGAACCGGTGGTTTGATCGACGGTCACGTCAGAAAATTCCAGCGCGCCAGCCTGCGGGAATTTGATGCCATCGCTGGTCACCAGTTCCACTTTTGCTTTACCGTTTTCTTGTTTCAGCGCACCGCTGGCCAGCTCTTGTTTCAGACGCAGGAAATCGTTGCTGGACTGCGTAACATCCACGTAGATCGGGTCAAGCTGCTGCACAGTTGCCAGCGCAGTGGCTTGTCCGTTCTGTACCAGAGCGCCTTCAGTGACGGCTGATTTACCAATACGGCCGCTGATAGGGGAGGTCACTTTGGTATACGCCAGGTTAATGCGTGCCGTTTCAACAGCGGCTTTTGCGGCAACAACTGCAGCGTTAGACTGTTGAGAATCGGCCAGCGCCGTGTCGTAATCCTGTTGGCTGATGTATTGCGTGCCGAGCAGTTTTTTATAGCGGTTCAACGTCAGCTGGGAGATTTTGGCTGCCGCTTCGGCTTTAGCCAGATCGCCTTTAGCGCTTTCGTAAGCGGCCTGATAGGTTGCTGGATCAATCTGATACAGAGAAACACCCGCTTCGATATCACCACCCTCGGTGAAGTTACGTTTCAGGATGATCCCGCTAACCTGAGGACGAACTTCCGCAACGCGGTAAGCGCTTGTACGGCCTGGTAATTCTGTGGTGATTTGGAGAGGTTCAGTTTTCAGCGTCACGACACCCACTTCTGGCATCTGCTGTGCTCCCTGTTGAGCCTGTTTCTCATCACATCCTGTAAGCGCTAAGCCGCCTGAGAGCATCAGAACGATCGCCAGAGGCGTTAGCCCTCTGTTTTTGTTCATATGTAAACCTCGAGTGTCCGATTTCAAATTGATCAATGGATCAAAAGTCCGCAAACCCATTGCTGCGTTTATATTATCGTCGTGCTATGGTACATACATTCATAAATGTATGTAAATCTGACTCCTGTAAATTCATTGACGTATGGCACGAAAAACCAAACAACAAGCGCTTGAGACACGTCAACACATACTGGATGTGGCATTACGCCTGTTTTCTCAGCAGGGAGTGTCTTCTACATCCCTGGCGCAGATTGCTCAGGCCGCTGGCGTCACACGCGGAGCGATTTACTGGCATTTCAAAAATAAGTCAGATTTATTCAGTGAAATTTGGGAGTTATCAGAATCCAGTATTACCGATCTTGAGACTGAGTATCGGGCAAAATTCCCTGACGATCCACTCTCAGTTCTGAGAGAAATTCTTGTCCATGTTCTTGAGGCGACAGTGATTGAGGAAAGACGCCGCCTGATGATGGAGATCATCTTCCATAAATGTGAGTTTGTCGGCGAAATGGCCGTTGTGCAACAGGCACAACGAAGCTTATGCCTGGAAAGTTACGATCGTATCGAATATACGCTGAATCAATGTATTCAGGCTAACATGCTGCCAGCAAATTTGCTCACCCGCAGAACGGCGATTTTGATGCGCAGCTATATTTCCGGGCTGATGGAAAACTGGCTTTTTGCCCCGCAGTCGTTCGACCTGAGACAAGAAGCACGCAGCTACGTCGCCATTTTGCTGGAGATGTGCCAGTTCTGCCCGACGCTTCGCGCTGACCCCGATTCCCTGCCGGGCTGAGCGCGGCCAGGAATTATCCTGGAGCATTATGTTCGCGCTATTCTGCCTGCACCTGCCGTGATATCCTTCGCGCCAGACTATTTCCGGTCATTTCTGACATCAAATTCATCACTATGCTGCACTACACTCGCTCGCAACACCCTGTTTTCGCCCTGATTTTCGCGGTGCTGTTTTACTTCGCTATGGCCCCCGTCGTTCATGCTCGTGCTGACAACAATAACGATGTCCCGACCCGTGCGGACGTTCAGTCTCAACTGGACGCACTGAACAAGCAAAAAGACCTCACGCCGCAGGAAAAGCTAGTGCAGGCCGATCTGTCGGAAACGATTGAGACGCTGGATAAAATCGAGCGCGTCAAAACCGAAACCACCCAGCTACGTCAGAAAGTGGCCGAAGCACCGGACAAAATGCGCCAGGCTACGGCCTCGCTCAATGCCCTGAGCGACGTCGACAACGACGATGAAACCCGCAAAACCCTGGCCACGCTCTCCCTTCGCCAGCTTGAGTCCCGCATGTCGCAGGTGCTCGATGATTTACAAACCGGGCAAAGCGATCTCGCCACCTACAACAGCCAGCTGGTTTCTCTGCAAACACAGCCGGAACGCGTGCAGAACGCGATGTACTCCGCCTCGCAGCAGCTTCAGCAGATCCGTAACCGCCTGAACGGCACCACGGTGGGCGAGGGCGCGCTGCGTCCGACGCAGCAAACGCTGCTCCTGGCCCAGCAAACGCTGCTCAATGCGCAAATTGACCAGCAACGCAAAAGCCTCGAAGGCAATACCATTTTGCAGGATACGCTGCAAAAGCAACGCGATTATGTCACGGCCAATATCAATCGACTTGAGCATCAGCTCCAGCTATTGCAGGAAGCGGTCAACAGTAAGCGCCTGACGCTGACGGAAAAAACAGCGCAGGAAGCGGTCTCGCCGGACGAAACTACCCGTATCCAGAGCAATCCGCTGGTGAAGCAGGAACTGGATATTAACCACCAGCTCAGCCAGCGGCTCATTCAGGCCACTGAAAGCGGTAACTCGCTGGTGCAGCAAAATATCAAAGTCAAAAATTGGCTGGATCGCGCGCTGCAGGCGGAACGTAATATTAAAGAACAGATTGCGGTGCTGAAGGGCAGTCTGCTGCTTTCGCGCATTCTTTATCAGCAACAGCAGACGCTGCCGTCCGCCGATGAACTGGAAGACATGACCAACCGCATTGCGGATTTGCGTCTGGAACAGTTTGAAATCAACCAGCAGCGCGATGCGCTTTTCCAGAGCGATGTGTTTGTCGCCAAAGTCGAAGACGGTCATTCCAGCGAAGTGAATGACGAAGTTCACGATGCGCTGCTCCAGGTGGTGGATATGCGCCGTGAGCTGCTCGATCAGCTCAACAAACAGTTGGGCAATCAGCTGATGATGGCGATTAACCTGCAAATCAACCAGCAGCAGTTGGTGAGCGTGTCGAAAAGCCTGAAGGAAATCCTTACCCAGCAAATCTTCTGGGTAAACAGCAATAAACCGATGGACTGGGACTGGATTAAATCTTTCCCTGAGACACTGAAATCCCAGATTAAGAGCATGAAAATCACCGTCAACTGGGAGAAAGCCTGGCCTGCGGTGATGATTGCATTCCTCGCCGGTCTGCCGCTGCTGTTGATTGCGGGACTGATCCGCTGGCGTCTCGGCTGGCTTAAAAAGTATCAGGCGAAGCTGGCTCATGAAGTGGGGCAACTGCGCAATGACAGCCAGTTACACACGCCAAAAGCGATTTTCATCGACCTGATCCGCGCCCTGCCGGTGTGTTTGCTGATCCTGGCGGCGGGCCAGATCCTGCTGACCATGCAGCTCAACATCAGCGATCTGCTGTGGGCGTTCAGCAAAAAACTGGCGCTGTTCTGGCTGGTGTTCGGTCTGTGCTGGAAAGTGCTGGAAAAAGACGGCGTGGCGGTGCGCCACTTCAATATGCCTGAACAGCTCACTAGCCACTGGCGTCGCCAGATTGTGCGCGTGAGCCTGGCCCTGCTGCCGCTGCACTTCTGGTCAGTTGTGGCCGAACTTTCTCCGCTGCATCTGATGGACGACGTGCTCGGCCAGCTCGCTATCTTCCTGAACCTGCTGCTGATTGCCGTGCTGATGTGGCCGATGTGCCGCGACAGCTGGCGCGACAAAGAGTCGCATAACATTCGGTTGATCACCGTCACCGTGCTGGCGATTATTCCGCTGGCGCTGATGGTGCTAACCGCGACGGGCTATTTCTACACCACGCTGCGCCTGTCGGGCCGCTGGATTGAAACCGTCTATCTGGTCATTCTCTGGAACCTGCTGTACCAAACGGTGCTGCGCGGTCTGAGCGTTGCGGCGCGGCGTATCGCCTATCGTCGTGCGCTGGCCCGTCGTCAGAACATGGTGAAAGAGGGCGCTGAAGGGGCGGAGCCGCAGGAAGAGCCGACTATCGCGCTGGAGCAGGTGAACCAGCAAACGCTGCGTATCACCATGCTGGTGATGATCGCCCTGTTTGGCGTGATGTTCTGGGCGATCTGGTCTGATTTGATCACCGTGTTTGCCTATCTCGACAGTATTACCCTGTGGCAGTACAACGGCACTGAAGCCGGTGCGGCGGTAATGAAAAGCGTGACGATGGGCAGTCTGCTGTTTGCGCTGGTTTCGTCGGTGGTGGCCTGGGCGCTGATCCGCAACTTACCTGGTCTGCTGGAAGTGCTTATCCTGTCGCGTCTCAACATGCGCCAGGGCTCTTCTTACGCTATCACCACCATTCTCAACTATGTGATTCTGGTGACCGGGGCGATGACTGTCTTCGGTTCGCTGGGCGTCTCGTGGGATAAATTACAGTGGCTGGCCGCTGCGCTGTCGGTCGGTCTCGGTTTCGGTTTGCAGGAGATCTTCGGGAACTTCGTCTCTGGCCTGATCATTCTGTTCGAACGCCCGGTGCGTATCGGCGATACGGTCACCATCGGCACCTTCTCCGGGACGGTCAGCAAGATCCGCATCCGTGCGACGACGATCACCGACTTCGACCGCAAAGAGGTGATCATCCCGAACAAAGCCTTCGTGACCGAACGTCTGATCAACTGGTCGCTTTCCGACACCATCACTCGCGTGGTGATCCGCCTCGGCGTGGCGTACGGTTCGGATCTGGACAAGGTGAAAGAGGTGCTGCTGCGAGCGGCAACGGAGCATCCGAAAGTGATGCACGATCCGGCACCGTCCGTGTTCTTCACCACATTCGGGGCAAGTACCCTGGATCACGAGCTGCGTTTATACGTGCGTGAACTGCGCGATCGTAGCTATGCGGTGGACGAACTCAACCGCACCATCGATCGTCTGTGCCGTGAAAACGACATCAATATCGCCTTCAACCAGCTCGAAGTTCACCTGCGCAATGAGAAGGGTGACGAGCACACGGAAGTGAAGCGCGAAGTGAAGGGCGACGATCCGACGCCAGCTTGATCTTATTCCCTCTCCCTTTGGGAGTGTACGGTCCGGGGACATCATGAACACTTGTTCGGGGACATGGTAGACACTTACA
>RCUM01000355.1_pt1 | contig 29193 bp, 25 predicted proteins | sample 2166141 | NCBI WGS metagenome assembly RCUM01 (sample SAMN09932756, study PRJNA488358) | compost metagenome | isolation source: compost soil in crotonic acid-enriched | place: Germany: Experimental Botanical Garden
AGATTTAGGGGCGTAGCTCAGTTGGTAGAGCACCGGTCTCCAAAACCGGGTGTCGCGAGTTCGAGTCTCTCCGCCCCTGCCATATTAGAAACCCTTTGCGAAAGCGAAGGGTTTTTTTTGCTTTCAACTTTCCCTAATCTTCGCTATTCCTCTGATAAATTGCCTAAAAACCCTGCCAAAACTGTTCCAAATTTATACATTTTTAGCTGGATCCATGTACAAAATGGTTGTTCTCCCGTGATGTGATGCCGCTCATTATTCCTGCCTGATTTTCGACTACACCTAATGGGTGTCCGAGTCTTTGGATACCCACTTCACCAGAAAAATATGCAGCATACACAACAACAGTTACCACTGCCTGAGGCCGCCTGATGCCTGGGCAGTGCGGGGAGAACACAAACATGATTAAACGTCTGCTGTTAGCGGCCGCCATCACTGGCGCATTGATAAGTACGGTACAGGCGGCACCGCTGGTCGTCGGTTTTTCTCAGATTGGTTCGGAATCGGGCTGGCGTTCTGCCGAAACCAAGGTGTCGAAACAGGAAGCGGAAAAACGCGGTATTACGTTAAAAATAGCCGATGCGCAGCAAAAACAGGAAAACCAGATCAAAGCGGTCAGATCCTTCATCGCCCAGGGTGTTGATGCCATTTTCATTGCACCGGTAGTCGCCACCGGGTGGACTCCGGTACTGCAAGAGGCCAAAGAGGCCAAGATCCCGGTATTCCTGCTCGACCGGATGATCGAAGTGAACGATCCCTCGTTGTATACCGCAGCCGTGGCGTCCGACAGCGTGCATGAAGGTAAAGTCGCAGGAGAGTGGTTGGTGAAAGAGGTCGCCGCCAAGCCCTGTAACGTGGTGGAACTGCAGGGGACCGTGGGCTCCAGCGTCGCCATTAACCGCAAGAAAGGCTTTGCCGACGGCATAGCCACCGCTGCCAACGTTAAAATCATCCGCTCGCAATCCGGCGACTTTACCCGCAGCAAGGGCAAAGAAGTGATGGAAAGCTTTATCAAGGCCGAGCAAAACGGCAAAAATATTTGTGCGGTGTATGCGCATAACGACGATATGGCGATTGGTGCTATTCAGGCAATCAAAGAGGCGGGTTTAAAACCGGGCTCACAGATCAAAATTGTCTCTATCGACGGTGTTCCTGACATATTCAAAGCGATGATGAATGGTGAAGCTAATGCCACGGTTGAACTGACGCCGAATATGGCTGGCCCGGCGTTTGATGCGCTGCTGGCGATGAAGAAAGATGGCACTCAGCCGCCGAAGTTTATCCAGACTGAATCGAAACTGCTGCAGCCAGATACCGCGAAACAGGAATTCGAACTGAAGAAAAGTATGGGTTATTAATCCACTTACCGGCGGGACAGAAGATGGACACATCTCAGACCACGTTATTGGCGATTAAGGGATTATCCGTTGAGTTTCCTGGCGTTAAAGCGCTGGAGCAGGTTGATATCACGTTGCAGCGCGGAGAGATCATGGCGTTGCTGGGTGAAAATGGCGCGGGCAAATCCACGTTAATCAAAGCGTTAACCGGGGTCTATCAGCGTTCCGCCGGTGAGATACTGCTGGAGGGGCGTGCGATAGCCCCACAGAGCACCGCACAGGCGCAAGTGCTGGGCATTGGTACGGTTTATCAGGAGGTTAACCTGCTGCCGAATATCTCGGTGGCGGCCAATCTGTTCATTGGTCGAGAGCCAACGCGCTTCGGCCTGGTTGATCAAAAAAAGTTGCTGCGCCAGGCTCAACGGCTTTTATTGGGGTATGGATTACAGTTGGATGTCAGCCAGCCATTGGGCAATTACTCCATTGCGATCCAGCAGATTATCGCTATCGCGCGGGCGGTCGACCTGTCAGCGAAAGTCCTGATCCTGGATGAGCCAACTGCCAGTCTGGATGCTAAAGAAGTCAGCATGCTACTGGGTATTCTCAGCCAGCTCCGCACCCAGGGTATGGGGATGATCTTTGTCACCCACTTCCTCGATCAGGTTTACCGTATTTGCGATCGCATCACCGTACTGCGCAACGGTAAGTTAGTGGGAACCAAGATTACTGCTGATTTACCGCGTCTGGAATTGGTACAGATGATGCTTGGCCATGCCTTTGACGAATCGCTGCTCAAACGCGGTGAGCACGGGCTAACTGAGGCGCCATCTCTGGTCGAATTCAGTGGTTACGGGCGACGCGGCATGGTTGAACCCTTCGATCTGCAAATACGTCCGGGCGAGATAGTTGGCCTGGCCGGCCTACTGGGATCGGGGCGCACGGAAACGGCTCAGCTGATATTCGGCATCAAACCTCGTGATAGCGGTAGTGCCAAAGTCGGGGGACGTACGGTGAACATCCGTACGCCTCGTAAAGCGGCCAGTCTCGGTTTCGGCTATTGCCCTGAGGATCGTAAAACCGACGGGATTGTCGGCGCTGCAACGGTTCGGGAAAACATCATTCTGGCTCTGCAGGCGCAACGCGGTTGGTTAAAACCCTTATCGCTGCGGGAACAAACCCGCATTGCCGAGAGTTATATCCAACTGCTGGGCATCCGCACTCCGGGGCCGGAACAGCAGATCCAATATCTCTCCGGTGGCAATCAGCAGAAAGTGTTGCTGTCCCGCTGGTTGGCGACCAAACCGCGTTTTTTGATCCTGGATGAACCGACCCGCGGAATAGACGTTGGCGCACATGCTGAAATCATTCGTTTAATTGAAAAACTCTGTGATGAAGGGCTGGCGCTGCTGGTGATTTCTTCCGAACTGGAAGAGCTGGCGGGCTATGCCGATCGTATCTTGGTGCTACGCGACAGAAAGCACGTGGCGCAGCTTGAACATGACGCCATTACGGTGCCTGCAATCATGCAGGCGATTGCCGCGCAACAGGGGGTTGAATGAACCTCAGGAGTTTTTCCATGTCCGGTGGGCCACGCAAGGTCAGATGGGTGTTCCCCGCTGGGGCAACGCAACTGGGGGCGCTGGCGGTGATTTTGCTGATCGACAGCCTGGTCGCCCCGAATTTCTTTTCCATCCACATTCAGGACGGCCGACTGTTTGGTAGCGTGATCGACATCGTTAACCGTGGCGCGCCGGTAGCGTTATTGGCATTGGGCATGACGTTAGTGATCGCCACCGGGGGTATCGACCTTTCCGTGGGGGCGGTGATGGCGATAGCCGGTGCCACGGCCGCAACCTTGACCAGTGCCGGTTATCCGCTGGGGTACGTGCTGGCCGCTGCTTTGGCGGCCGGAGCGCTGTGTGGCTTGTGGAACGGTTTTCTGGTGGCGGTACTGCAGATACAACCGATTGTTGCCACGCTGATGTTGATGGTGGCCGGTCGTGGCATTGCACAACTGATCACCGAAGGACAAATCGTTACCTTTGAACGAGAAGGGTTGGCGTGGCTTGGTAGCGGCGCGCTGATGTATTTGCCGCTGCCGGCGATCATTGCCGCAGTGATGCTGCTGTTGATCTGGCTGCTGACGCGTAAAACGGCGCTGGGGCTGTTTATCGAGGCTGTGGGCATCAATCTGCGTTCGGCCCGCAATGCGGGGGTCAGTACGCGCTGGGTGGTGATGGCGGTATATGTGATCTGCGGGCTCTGTGCTGCGGTGGCCGGGATCATAGTCACGGCGGATATCCGGGGTGCAGATGCCAACAATGCCGGGCTGTGGCTGGAGTTGGATGCAATCCTGGCGGTGGTGATTGGCGGCGGTTCATTGCTGGGGGGGCGTTTTAACCTGCTGCTGTCGGTGGTGGGGGCATTAATTATTCAGGGGATGAATACCGGTATTCTGCTCTCCGGCTATCGGCCGGAGTTTAATCTGGTGCTGAAAGCGATCGTGGTGCTGGCGGTGCTGATGGTGCAATCACCCAGCATTTCGTTGCGTCAACTGCTTAGGAGAAAAAGGCCATGATCAAGCGTAATCTGCCACTGTTGATGACTGTCCTGGTGTTCCTCCTGGGCTATGGTTTTTGCCTTACTCAGTTCCCCAGCTTTGCCTCAACGCGGGTGTGGTGTGATTTGCTGACCGACAACGCCTTTCTTGGCATTGTCGCGGTAGGCATGACGTTTGTGATCCTTTCCGGCGGTATTGATCTGTCGGTCGGCTCGGTGATCGCCTTCACCGGGGTGCTATTGGCCAAATTGATCGGAACCTACGGTATTGCCCCGGGCTATGCGTTTGTTATTGCGCTGCTGATGGGGGCGTCGTTTGGCGCACTGATGGGCTGGATCATCGATGTGTTGAAGTTACCGGCGTTTATTATCACGCTGGCTGGAATGTTCTTCGTGCGGGGCATGAGTTTTATCGTCTCGGAAGAGTCGATTCCCATTGATCACCCGTTGTATGCCACGCTGGCGAACTACGCCTGGAAACTGCCGGGCGGCGGCCGTTTCACGCTGCTGGCGTTGGTGATGCTAATGGTGGTGGCGGTCGGCATAGTGTTGGCGCACCGCACCCGATTTGGCCACAACGTCTACGCCATCGGCGGTAATCGGGTGTCTGCGGCGCTGATGGGCGTACCGGTGCAACGGACCACGGTGCTGATTTATATGCTCTCAGGCACGCTGGCTGCGTTGTCCGGGATTATTTTCTCGTTATATACCTCAGCGGGCTACGCGCTGGCGGCCAGCGGGGTCGAGCTGGATGCCATTGCTGCGGTAGTGATTGGTGGCACCTTGTTGACCGGTGGGGTTGGCACCGTATTAGGCACGCTGTTCGGCGTGCTGATCCAGGGGCTGATACAGAGTTACATCACTTTCGACGGCACGCTCAGCTCCTGGTGGACCAAAATTGTCATCGGCATTCTGTTGTTCGGCTTTATCGGCCTTCAGAAGGCGATGAGCGCGTTTTGGCTCGGTAGACGAACCAAACCCCGGCATCCTCGCTTAACGCCGTTATAACGCCTCATGCCGTAGTATTTAAAGGTATTTTCAGCAGTTGCCGGATCAGCGGCTGCTGATCGCTATTTTGCAGCCAAACGGCATACAGCGGGCGGATTATCGGCGGGATGTCGGCAATGGCGGCCAACTGCGGGTAGTCCTTCTCCCATTGACTGGGCAGGAAGGCGCAGCCGCCGGTGGTTTCCAGCAGTTGTCGGGTCAGGTGTGCGGAGGTTGTGGTGAGTACCGGCAAATTATCCCCCTCCAGCATACGGCTCTCCTGCTGATGAAAATCCGCCCCCCATTCCAGCTTGATATACGGCATCGGCGCATGTTTATCACGCAGGGTGGAGGAGAACAGCCGCAGCGAGAAATTGCCCAACAGCTGGCTGGCCAGTTCATCCATTTTTGGCGGCTCAGTGGTGATGAGCAAATCGAGCTGTCTTTCATGCAGCTGTTTTACCAAAGAGTGCCGTAACGCCACCCTGGCTTCCAGCTGTAATGCCTCGCGTTGTTGGTACAACGATTGCAGCCACGGGGTCAGATAAGCTTCCCACAATGACGCGGTGGCACCGATGGACAATTCAGTATGTTGCAGCGAACGCACCACCTCTTTTTTCGCCAATTGCCAGGTGGTCATCAGGCTCTCAGCATAGGGCAGAAGCCGCTCCCCTGCTGGCGTCAGACGGATATTGTTACGATGTCGGGTGAATAAATTCGCGCCCAATTGGGTTTCTAACTGGCGGATACGAAAACTAACGGCAGACTGCGTTAAGTACAAGGATTCTGCGGCTCGGCCAAAGTGACGCGTTCTACTGACCTCCAAAAAGGTTTTCAGTAATTCGGTATCCACACCTATCTCCAGAAATTTTTATCGTTAAGATTTAAATGTTTTGTTTTACACAATGTCAAGCCTATCTAATACTCCGCGCCATAAACAGCACGGCCATGAGAGAATTAGGAGCGTGTCAGATGGCGGATAGCTTCACCACGACCAATCGTTTTTTTGATAATAAACATTATCCTCGCGGGTTCTCCCGTCACGGCGATTTCACCATTAAAGAAGCGCAATTGCTAGAGCGTTTCGGGTATGCGTTCAATGAGCTGGACGCGGGCAAACGTCAGCCGGTCACTGAAGAAGAACAGTTGTTCGTCGCAGTGTGCCACGGTGAGCGTGAGCCGGTTACCGAGCAGGAAAAAGTATGGGCTAAATATCTGGTGCGCACACGCCGCCCGAAAAAATTCCATACCCTGTCCGGCGGCAAGCCGCAGGCTGATGCGGTGGAAGATTACACCGACAGCGACGATTGATAACGATGGGGCCTTTGGGCCCCATTTTTACTCCAGGCTGCGGTGCAGCTGCAGCAACAGGCGATCCATACTGCGATAACCCAGCGCTTCGCTCAAATGGCGCTTATCAATATCCCGATCTCCTGCTAAATCCGCCAGGGTGCGAGCCACTTTTAAAATCCGCTGCCAGGCGCGAACCGATAATCCCAATCGATTTAACGTCGTCTCAAGAAAATCTGCGTCCGCTTCGCTCAATGCGCAATCACGCTCTACCTCGTGATTATTCAGCAGGGCGTTGATCTTCCCTGAACGGTTGAGCTGCCTTTCGCGTGCCAGCAGCACCCGCTTTCGTACCTGAGTACTACTTTCACCGGCGATGCGTCGTTTGCTCAGCACGCCCGGTGGCAGCAGTGGCACTTCAATCGATAAATCGAAGCGATCGAGAAACGGCCCTGAAAGCCGCCCGAGATAGCGCAGGATCTGTTGTGGGGACGCGCGGTTATGCATGCCCTGATAATGCCCGGTGGGGCTGGGGTTCATGGCGGCAATTAGCTGCACTCTGGCCGGAAAGCAGACCTTGGCCGTAGCGCGAGAAATGACTATTTCGCCGGACTCCAGGGGTTCACGCAGGGCATCCAGCACTCGCCTTTCAAATTCGGGCAACTCATCAAGAAACAGCACGCCGTTGTGCGCCATGGATATCTCACCCGGCCGCGGCAGTGAGCCACCGCCGACCAGCGCGGCCATCGAGGCACTGTGATGCGGTGCGCGAAACGGCCGCTGTCGCCATGGCAGCGCTTGTGCAGGGTGATGCAGCAGACTGGCTACCGCGATGCTTTCCAGTGCCTCTCGTTCGGTCAGCGGGGGCAGCAGGCCATTCAAACGGCTGGCCAGCATGGTTTTCCCGGTTCCCGGTGGGCCGACCAGCAGCAGGTTGTGACCCCCGGCCGCGGCGATCTCCAGCGCCCGTTTAGCCTGTTCCTGGCCCAGGATATCTTGCAGGTCGGCAGGTTCTTGCGCGCTCTCCATTGCCGGCGGCGCGCTGGCTATCGGTAAGTCCCCTTTACCCAGCAGAAAGGCGCACACCTCCAGCAGGTGTTCTGCCACCAGGGTTTCGCTCTGGGTAATCAACCCCACCTCTCGGCCATTGGTGGCAGCCAGAATCAACTGCCTGCCCGCATCCATTGCGGCCAGCGCGGCGGGTATCGCGCCACTGACTCCCCGTAGTGCGCCGGATAGCGCCAACTCCCCAAGAAATTCATAACGAGCCAGCTTATCGGCCGGTAACTGTTCGGAGGCGGCGAGGATCGCCAAAGCGATCGGCAGGTCGTAACGCCCACCTTCCTTGGGTAAATCGGCCGGTGCCAGATTGACGGTGATACGCCGCGCGGGAAAGGTGAAGCCATTGTTGATCAACGCACTGCGTACCCGATCGCGGGCTTCTTTCACCGTAGTTTCCGGCAGGCCGACCATGGTCAGACCGGGTAGCCCGTTGCTGATATGCACTTCCACCGTAACCGAAGGGGCCTGAACGCCCAGCGTGGCTCGGGTATAGATAACCGCCAGTGACATATTGCTCTCCTTGCTGTAGGCAACATGATGCGGCAAAGGCCCTGGCAGGGCGCGGTAACCTTGGAATGTTTGCGTGGAAAGCCGCAATTAAAACAATGAATTTCATAGGGATAACGGATTTTTGTGCAGCACTGCGCAAGTTGCGGCAATACCCCTTAACAAATACGTGAATGCTGCAACAAATTAGCAAGCTAACCAAGTTGCAGTGAGAGGGGGAATGGGTGTATTTAACAATTGATTAAAATAAAAATCACTTCGTTAACAAACTCCGACCGCCGACGCGTTCCGCCACGGCAGCCGCTAAACCTCATGATTTCGTACTCCGGAGTAGGGATAACACTATGTTTGGTTGGACCCCGCAACAACGCAATGCGGCTATCGCCAGCTTTTCAAGCTGGACGCTCGATGCGTTCGATTTCTTCGTGCTGGTGTTTTTGCTCAGCGATATCGCGCAATCCTTCCATGTCGGCATGGAGGAGGTGACGCTGGCGATCTTGCTGACGCTGGCAGTTCGCCCGATCGGTGCGCTGATCTTTGGCCGCGCGGCGGAAAAATACGGTCGCAAACCGATTTTGATGCTGAATATCGTCTTTTTCTCGGTGTTTGAGCTGCTGTCTGCTGCGGCGCCGTCGCTGACGGTATTTTTGCTGTTACGGGTATTGTACGGTGTGGCGATGGGCGGGATCTGGGGCGTGGCGTCATCGCTGGCGATGGAAACCATCCCGGACCGTTCACGCGGCCTGATGTCGGGGATTTTCCAGGCGGGTTATCCGTTTGGTTATTTGTTGGCGGCAGTGGTGTACGGTCTGCTGTTTGAGGCGGTGGGGTGGCGTGGCATGTTTGTTATCGGCGCAGCACCGATTTTGCTGTTGCCGTTTATTTACTATTGCGTACAGGAATCGCCGGTGTGGCTGGCGGCGCGTGAACGCAAGGAAAGCAGCGCGTTGCTGCCGGTGCTGAAGAGCCATTGGAAACTGTGCGGCTATCTGGTGCTGCTGATGGCCGCGTTTAATTTCTTCTCGCACGGCACCCAGGATATGTACCCGGTGTTTCTGAAAGTTCAGCATGGTTTCGATGCTAAAACCGTAAGTATCATCGCCATTAGCTACAATATCGCGTCAATTATCGGCGGGGTTTTCTTCGGCGCGCTGTCGGAAAAAATCGGCCGCAGGAAAGCGATTATCATCGCTGCGCTGCTGGCCTTGCCGGTGATCCCGCTGTGGGCGTTTTCCAGCGGTTCGCTGATGCTGGGGATTGGCGCGTTCTTGATGCAATTCATGGTACAGGGTGCCTGGGGCGTGGTGCCTACTTATCTCACCGAACTGGTACCGGCCAACACTCGTGCGGTGCTGCCGGGATTCGTTTACCAGTTGGGTAATCTGATCGCATCGGTGAACGCAACGCTGCAAGCGACGATTGCTGCCCACCACGGCCATAACTATGGGCTGGCGATGGCGATCATCGCCGGGACGGTGGCGATAGTGATCGCACTGCTGGTGTTCTTCGGCAAGGATACGCGCGGCAAGGCAATCTCTGGTGAGGTGAACACCCCAAGCCTGCACGCTAACGGTTGAAATCGCGATAGTTTGCGCGAGGTATGACCAGATTGCGTCGAATAATAACGCAAAAAAAGTGTTGTCATGCCGAGCGTGACTATGGTACCTCTGTAGGCATTAGTTCGAAACGAGCACAGTGAACAAACCTATTATGAAAGCCTTTGCCCAAGTGATTAGCCTAGTCGTGATTAGCGTGGTGGTGATTATTATCCCACCGTGCGGGGCTGCACTTGGACGAAGAAAGGCTTAGAAAACAAGCCGGAATCGCAAGAGAACCCCCGCACCGTAAGGTCCGGGGGTTTTTTATTGGCATAAGAAAAGTGAAGCGAGGATAAGAGAATGAATAACAGAGCAAAATCCTGCAATTATCGAAGTAAGGCGGGGAAATAACCATGAACGGGGCTCAGTGGGTAGTACAAGCGTTGCGTGCGCAGGGTGTTGATACGGTATTCGGCTATCCGGGCGGCGCAATCATGCCAGTCTACGATGCATTGTATGACGGCGGTGTGGAACACCTGCTGTGCCGCCACGAACAAGGCGCCGCAATGGCCGCCATCGGCTATGCCCGTTCAACCGGTAAAATCGGTGTTTGTATCGCCACTTCCGGGCCTGGCGCCACCAACCTGATCACCGGCCTGGCCGATGCGCTGCTGGACTCCGTGCCGGTCGTGGCTATCACCGGCCAAGTGGGATCTGCGCTGATCGGCACCGATGCCTTTCAGGAGATCGATGTTCTCGGCCTGTCTCTGGCCTGCACCAAACACAGCTTCCTGGTGGAGTCATTGGACGCGCTGCCGGGCATCATGGCGGAAGCCTTCGCCATCGCCGGCAGCGGTCGTCCAGGCCCGGTGCTGATCGATATCCCGAAAGACATCCAGCTGGCACAGGGTGACCTGCATCCTCATCTGATGCCGGTAGTGGAAGAACTGAACTACCCGGCGGAAGAGTTGGCGCAAGCCGCCGAATTGCTGGCGCAGGCGCACAAACCTATGCTGTACGTTGGCGGTGGGGTTGGTATGGCGCAGGCGGTGCCGGCGTTGCGCGAGTTTATCGCCGTGACTCAGATACCAAGCGTCGCCACGTTGAAAGGGCTGGGCGCGCCAGATGCGGAACACGCCTATTATCTCGGCATGCTGGGCATGCACGGTACCAAGGCCGCCAACCTGGCGGTGCAGGAATGCGATTTGCTGATCGCCGTCGGCGCACGTTTTGACGATCGCGTGACCGGCAAACTGAACGCTTTCGCACCGCACGCCAAGGTGATCCACATGGATATCGACCCGGCGGAGATGAGCAAGCTGCGTCAGGCGCACGTGGCATTGCAGGGCGATTTGAAAGCGTTGCTGCCGGCTCTGCAACAGCCGTTGAATATCAGCGCCTGGCAGCGGCGGGTCGCTGAACTGAAAGAAACCCATACCTGGCGTTACGATCACCCAGGTCAACCTATCTATGCGCCGCTGCTGTTGAAACAGTTGTCCGAGCGCAAACCGGCCAATACCGTGGTCACCACCGACGTGGGCCAGCACCAGATGTGGACCGCGCAGCACATGACCTTTGAACAGCCGGAAAACTTCATCACCTCCAGCGGTCTGGGCACCATGGGATTCGGCGTGCCGGCTGCGGTGGGCGCGCAAATGGCGCGACCGCAGGATACGGTGATCTGCGTATCGGGCGACGGTTCCTTCATGATGAACGTGCAGGAGCTGGGCACCATCAAACGCAAACAGTTGCCGGTGAAAATCGTTTTACTGGATAACCAGCGTTTAGGCATGGTTCGACAGTGGCAGCAGCTGTTTTTTGACGGTCGTTACAGCGAAACCAACCTGTCCGATAACCCCGATTTCCTGATGTTGGCCAATGCCTTCGGTATCCCCGGCCAGCGCATTACCCGCAAAGACCAGGTGGCAGACGCCCTCGACGCCTTACTCAACAGCGAAGGGCCTTATCTGCTGCACGTGTCCATTGATGAACTCGAAAACGTCTGGCCGCTGGTGCCGCCGGGCGCCGGCAACGAAACCATGTTGGAGAAAATGTCATGATGCAGCATCAACTCTCGATCCAGGCACGTTTCCGCCCCGAAATGTTAGAGCGCGTATTGCGCGTCGTGCGTCATCGCGGCTTTCAGGTTTGTGCTATGAATATGGTTTCAGCGGTGAATACCGACAACATTAATATTGAATTGACCGTTGCCAGCCAGCGCCCGGTGGATCTACTGTCATCACAGTTAAGCAAACTGATGGACGTCTCCTGCGTTGAGATCCAGCAACCAACATCACAACAAATACGCGCCTAAGGCGCGAGAAGGATAAAGAATAATGACGAAGAAAGCCGATTACATTTGGTTCAATGGTGAGATGGTTCCCTGGGCTGACGCCAAAGTGCACGTGATGTCGCATGCGTTGCACTACGGCACTTCGGTGTTTGAAGGAGTCCGTTGCTACGACTCCCATAAAGGCCCGGTGGTATTCCGCCACCGCGAACATATGCAGCGTCTGCACGACTCGGCAAAAATCTATCGCATGCCGGTATCGCACAGCGTCGATGAACTGATGGAAGCCTGCCGCGCCACGCTGCGTAAAAACAATCTGATCAGTGCTTATATCCGTCCGCTGGTGTTTGTTGGCGACGTCGGCATGGGGGTTAACCCGCCAGCCGGTTACAATACCGACGTGATTATCGCGGCGTTTCCTTGGGGCGCGTATCTGGGTGAAGAAGCGCTGGAACAAGGCATCGATGCGATGGTTTCTTCCTGGCAGCGCGTGGCGCCGAATACCATTCCAACTGCGGCCAAAGCCGGCGGCAACTACCTTTCCTCCCTGCTGGTGGGCAGCGAAGCGCGCCGCCACGGTTATCAGGAAGGGATTGCGCTTGACGTGCACGGTTATATTTCCGAAGGCGCGGGCGAGAACCTGTTCGAAGTGAAAGACGGCGTGCTGTTTACCCCGCCGTTCACCTCATCCGCGCTACCGGGCATCACCCGTGACGCCATCATCAAACTGGCGAAAGACATGGGCTTCGAAGTGCGTGAGCAGGTATTGTCGCGAGAGTCGTTGTACCTGGCCGACGAAGTGTTCATGTCCGGCACCGCAGCGGAAATCACCCCGGTGCGCAGCGTTGACGGCATCCAGGTCGGTATCGGCAAATGCGGACCGGTGACCAAACAAATCCAACAGGCATTCTTTGGCCTGTTTACCGGCAAGACCGAAGACAAGTACGGTTGGCTGGATCCGGTAAATCCATAATTTACCCGTCGCCTTTCAACCTGCAGCGTTGTTAGCTGCAGGTTGAAATTCATAGGGTAAATCGACAGACAGATAAGAATATCCAGGCGGTTCGTTCGCCGCCTGTAATAAATACATTTGGAGTGAAGAGCATGCCTAAGTACCGTTCCGCCACCACCACCCACGGCCGCAACATGGCGGGTGCCCGCGCATTATGGCGCGCGACCGGAATGACCGACGACGATTTTGGCAAACCCATTATTGCGGTGGTCAACTCATTTACCCAGTTCGTTCCGGGCCATGTGCACCTGCGTGATTTGGGCAAACTGGTTGCAGAACAGATCGAGGCCTCAGGCGGCGTCGCCAAAGAGTTCAACACCATTGCGGTGGATGACGGTATCGCCATGGGCCACGGCGGCATGCTCTATTCCCTGCCGTCGCGCGAATTGATCGCCGACTCGGTTGAATACATGGTGAATGCCCACTGCGCGGATGCGATGGTGTGTATCTCCAACTGCGACAAGATCACCCCAGGGATGCTGATGGCGTCACTGCGCCTGAATATTCCGGTGATTTTCGTTTCCGGCGGCCCGATGGAAGCCGGCAAAACCAAGCTTTCCGACAAGATCATCAAGCTGGATCTGATCGACGCCATGATCCAGGGCGCCAACCCGAACGTCAGCGATGCCGACAGCGCGCAGATCGAACGCTCCGCCTGTCCAACCTGCGGCTCCTGTTCCGGTATGTTCACCGCCAACTCGATGAACTGCCTGACCGAAGCCCTGGGCCTGTCCCAACCGGGCAACGGCTCGCTGCTGGCGACCCACGCTGACCGTAAGGATCTGTTCCTCAACGCCGGTAAACGCATCGTTGCGCTGACCAAGCGCTACTACGAGCAGGACGACGAAAGCGCACTGCCACGCAGCATCGCCAACAAGGCCGCATTCGAAAACGCCATGACGCTGGACATCGCCATGGGCGGTTCGACCAATACCGTGTTGCACCTGTTGGCGGCGGCTCAGGAAGGTGAAATTGATTTCACCATGGAAGATATCGATCGTCTGTCGCGCAAGGTACCGCACCTGTGCAAAGTGGCGCCAAGCACTCAGAAATACCATATGGAAGACGTACACCGTGCCGGTGGCGTACTGGCGATTCTGGGGGAGCTGGATCGTGCGGGTCTGATGAATCGCGACGTCGATAACATCCTGGGCCTGAAGCTGACGGAAACGCTGAACCAGTACGACATCATGCTGACTCAGGACGAAGCGGTGAAGAAAATGTTCCGCGCCGGTCCAGCGGGTATCCGTACCACCCAGGCGTTCTCGCAGGATTGCCGCTGGGACACGCTGGACGATGACCGCGCAGAAGGCTGTATCCGTTCGCTGGAAAATGCCTTCAGCCTGGAAGGTGGCCTGGCCGTGTTGTACGGCAACATGGCACTGGACGGCAGCATTGTGAAAACCGCCGGTGTCGACAAGGACAACCTGACCTTCCGTGGCCCGGCCAAAGTGTATGAAAGTCAGGACACCGCGGTAGAAGCGATCCTCGGCGGCAAAGTGGTTGCCGGCGACGTCGTGGTGATCCGCTATGAAGGGCCGAAGGGTGGGCCGGGCATGCAGGAAATGCTCTATCCAACCACCTATCTGAAATCCATGGGCCTGGGTAAGGCCTGTGCGCTGATCACCGACGGTCGTTTCTCTGGCGGGACTTCGGGTCTGTCTATCGGCCACGTATCTCCGGAAGCGGGCAGCGGCGGTCTGATTGCGCTGATCGAAGACGGCGACATGATCGACATCGATATTCCAAAACGCAGCATGGTGCTGGATGTCAGCGACAGCGAACTGGCGGCACGCCGCGAAGTTGAACTGGCACGTGGCGATCGGGCCTGGACACCGAAAAACCGTGAGCGCCAGGTTTCCTTCGCTCTGCGCGCCTACGCCACACTGGCGACCAGCGCGGACAAAGGCGCTGTACGCGACAAGAGCAAGCTGGGAGGCTAAGCATCATGGCGGTATCGCAACCCCTACCCGACGCCCCCTGTGGCGCGGAGTATTTGCGAGCGGTGCTTCGCTCGCCGGTTTACGAGGTGGCTCAGGTCACTCCGTTACAGACCATGAGCAAAATCTCTTCGCGGCTCGGCAATACTATTTTGGTGAAGCGCGAAGATCGTCAGCCAGTACACAGCTTCAAGCTGCGTGGGGCCTACGCGATGATCGCCAGCCTGAACGAAGAGCAAAAGGCGCGCGGCGTGGTGACGGCTTCGGCCGGCAACCATGCGCAGGGCGTGGCCTATTCAGGCAAACGGCTGGGGATCAAAACGCTGATCGTGATGCCGGTGACCACCGCAGACATCAAAGTGGATGCGGTACGCGGCTTTGGTGGCGAGGTGCTGTTGCACGGTGCCAACTTTGATGAAGCCAAGGCCAGAGCGATAGAGCTTTCACTCAAGCAGGGCATGACCTTTGTGCCGCCGTTCGACCACCCAACGGTGATCGCCGGGCAGGGTACGCTGGCGATGGAACTGCTGCAGCAGGACGCTCATCTCGACCGGGTGTTTGTTCCGGTTGGCGGTGGCGGTCTGGCGGCGGGCGTGGCGGTATTGATCAAGCAACTGATGCCACAGATAAAAGTGATCGGCGTGGAGGCGGAAGACTCCGCCTGCCTGCGAGCGGCGCTGGATGCCGGACATCCGGTGGATCTGGCGCGTGTTGGGCTGTTTGCCGAAGGCGTGGCGGTAAAGCGCATCGGTGACGAAACCTTCCGCCTGTGTCGGGAATACCTGGACGACGTGATCACCGTCGACAGCGACGCTATCTGCGCCGCGGTCAAGGATCTGTTTGAAGACGTGCGTGCCATTGCCGAGCCGTCCGGTGCGCTGGCGCTGGCCGGGCTGAAAAAGTATGTGCAGCAGCACAATATTCAGGGCGAACGTCTGGCGCACGTGTTGTCCGGCGCCAACCTGAACTTCCACGGTTTGCGTTATGTGTCGGAACGCTGCGAACTGGGCGAACAACGCGAAGCCCTGTTGGCGGTCACCATTCCTGAGCAGAAAGGCAGCTTCCTGAAGTTTTGCCAACTGCTGGGCGGGCGCTCGGTCACCGAGTTCAACTACCGTTACGCCGATGCCGATAACGCCTGTATTTTCGTCGGTGTCCGCCTGACGCGCGGCCATGCCGAACGTCTGGAAATCATCGATGAACTGCAGGCCGATGGTTATCAGGTGGTGGATCTGTCCGACGATGAAATGGCCAAGCTGCACGTGCGTTATATGGTGGGGGGGCGTCCTTCGAAGCCGTTGCGCGAGCGTCTGTACAGCTTCGAATTCCCGGAGTCACCGGGCGCACTGCTGAAGTTCTTGCAGACGTTGGGCACCCATTGGAATATTTCACTGTTCCATTACCGCAGCCACGGCACCGATTTTGGCCGCGTGCTGGCCGGTTTTGAACTGTCGCAGACCGAACCCGAGTTTGAGCAGCACCTGCAGGCGCTGGGCTATGACTGCCACGATGAAACCGACAACCCGGCGTTCCGCTTCTTTTTGCAGGGTTGATAAGAAATACATAAGTAATCGTGACCTATAAGCCAGTTTATAGGTTGCGTTGTTGTGATTTTGTTGTGCATTTTTATACTGCCAAGACTTTTGACGTATAGGGATGCGCGACAATGACAACGGCTTTTTCTTCGCCATTTGGTTCTCCCGAAGATCAATTAACCAGCGCCGAGTTCGCACGAATGCTCGGTAACGGCAATGTGCAGGCAATGTATCGGGATATTGATTTACAAGCCCTGCAAGACTCCCTGGATTGCAGTATCGCTTTTCATGGGGTGGGGATTATTTTTTCTGACGGCCAAAATTCGTATTTGGTCAGGCCGACCAAACATACCGGTTACTCAACGTCCTCACAGGTCACCCACGTGGTGATCACCAAAACCGTTGCGCATACTTCACGTACCGCGGCGACCAATACCCTGTCTGAGGCTTTGACCAAACCGAACGTCGGCAAAGAACTGGCTTCGGCAGCGCTATCTTGCGGCACACTGCTGGTCTCCGTTTTTTTACTGGCGTCGGGGAGTGTTGCGGTACCCTTTACCGGTGGCACCAGTTCGGCCATCGCCTATTTAGGCTATGCCGGCATGGCTGCCAGTGCCTTACAGTGCGGTAATGGCTTGTATCGCGTGAATAAGCTTTATGATGGGAAAGGCGATGAGCTTGCGCAGTTAGATTCAGAGCAATGGTATGTCGCCACCAGCACCATTCTGGATGTGATCTCTTTGGCTAGCGCCGGGGCAGCATTGAAAGAAGCGGCCATGACTTATCGTGCCATGCGAAGAGTTTCATCGCGTAAGGCGACGGAGTGGCTAAAAAGCATGCCACGAAGTGAAAGGAAAAGGCTCACTGAGAGCATCATCAGGGCGGAGAATCCGGGTATTTCCAATCAAGTGTTAAAACAGATGGTTAATGCGGGCTTATACCCTAAGCGCTATCCAACGCAAGCTCTTCAGAACGGACTTCGACAGCAATTACGGTCGGCGCTGAATAACTCGATGGCCTTTGTGGGCAGCGGTATCAGCGGCACTTTGTCCTCGCCTGCTAATGTGAAGGAAACGGGGCAATATTTTGTTGGGATCATGCAAAAATTACCGCAGATGGTGAGGTAATGTCGGACTGGATGATTAACCGCCTGATATCTCAAGGGCGAGAAATGGAACAGCAAATCCTGCGGCGGGATCCGGCGGTATATGCCGGCGTGGATGCGCAGCTTGAGCAACATTTTTTGACGCCGGGGCAGCGTTTGTCGCCGCCGGGCGTGGCTAATGTCATGTTGCTGCTAATTTGTCTTACGCTGGGGTTGGCGGGAACCATGGGGCTATTGGCCGATATAGCCCTTGCGGTAACCGGCAGTGCCTCTGCTGCCACATTATTAGGCAGCGGCGCCATCATGGCCGTGTGGATGACGCTTGTCCTGTTTCACCTGGTTCAGGGTAAAAACACAGGGGTAGTATTGCTGAAATATTATCTTGGCATGCTGGCCGCGCTTTTGGTCGGTGCAGTAGCGGCCTGGGCAGCAAACATCACCGGCATTGCCAATGGCCTGATGTTGCTGTGTGCCTGCATTGGCGGGATTATTTTCAGTAACCGGGCGGTGTTTTATCTGTATGTTGCCTATTTCAGGACGCGCCGGCGCGTTTTTCTAAAGCGCCGTTGGCAGATGGAAGCCATGCATAACCCCCGCTAGAAAGCTTGTTACGGGAAGGAACATGACGCAGCAATTTAATGGTTTTAGCCAGCAGGGCCTGAATTTTCTTCAGCAGGTGCGCATTGAGAACGACAAGGAATGGTTTGAGGCCAACCGTGACGTTTACGATCGTGAACTATTAACGCCATTCCGTACGTTGGTAGCCGAACTGAGCCCGGCGATGTTGGCGATCGATCCCCTGTTCGAGACCCGGCCGGCGATCGGCAAAACGCTGTCACGCATACATCGCGACACGCGTTTTTCCCACGACAAATCGCGCTACCGCAGCCGCATGTGGCTGACGTTCAAACGGCCAAGCAAAGACTGGAAGGACGCGCCGGTCTACTTCTTCGAACTGGGGCCGGACATGTTGCGTTACGGGCTGGGTTATTACAGCGCCAACAAACCGACCATGGATCTGTTTCGCCATACGCTGCAACGCCGACCGCAGCCCTTTTTGGAGATCGCGGCCTGCTGCCGGCCACCGTTCGAGCTGGTGGGTGAAAGCTACAAGCGGCCGTTAGTGAAAGAGCAGGCGCCAGAAATTGCCACCTGGTACAACCGCAAATCCTTTGCGGTGATGGCGACCGACAGTCAGGTGGAAAAGTTGTTCAACGCCGGGTTGGTGCAGACTCTGGCGCAAGGCTTTCTGCAACTGGAACCGCTCTATCACTGGCTGATGCAGGTAGAGGCGATGAAGCAAGTCGATCCAGCGGATTTATGAAAGTAAGCGCCAGAAAGCGTCGATCAGCGGATCGCTGAGGCGTTTTTTCTGCACGCAGACCCCCAGCTCGAACGGCTCGACCATGGAAATATTCTCCAGTTGCGAGATGCGATTACGCACCGGCTCCGGGCTGTTTTCCACCACCACGCTGGGGATCAGCGCGATGCCGCAGCCCAGCGCCACCATCGAAACGATGGCCTCGTGGCCGCCAACGGTGGCGTAAATCAGCGGGTTGGCGATGCGCTGGCGACGGAACCACAGCTCGATGCGTTTTCGCGACGGGCCGTGCTCCGGCAGGATAAACGGAATATTGGCCCAGTCGGGCTGTTCGGCAAACGCCTGGCTGCGTACCGCGCAGGGCAGCGCCGGAGCAATCAGCACCAGCGGGATCTCACCGATTTTAGTGAACGCCACGCTGGTGGGCAGGGTTTCGGGCCGCCCGGCAATGCCGAGATCGGCTTCGTTGGACTGCACTTTGTCGACCGCATCGGCGGCGTCACCGGTGGTCAGTTTTATTTCTACCAGTGGATGCTGTGCGCGGAAGCGATCGAGGATCGGCGGCAGGTGGCTGTAGGCGGCGGTAACCGAGCAAAACAGCCGTAATTCGCCGCTTAGCGAAGGGCCATGTTGGCCCAGAGAATGCTTCAGTTGCTGGTACTGCAGCAGCGTCTGCTGGGCAAAATCTTTTAACTGTTCACCGGCATCGGTGAGCTGCACGGTGCGGTTATCGCGCAAAAACAGCGGCTGCCCGAGGATCTCTTCCAGCCGTTGGATCTGGCGGGACAGCGTCGAAGGACTGACGTGCATCGCCTTGGCGGTGCGGCCAAAGTGATGGCTTTCAGCCAGATGGAGGAATAGCTTTAAATCACGCAAATCCATATCAGTACGCTCGCAGCAAGAGTGTTGCATAAATTGCAATATCACATTCGTAATATATCAATTTAAGCAACGCGTTTCCTGTTATACATTGAGTTTAACGAATCTCCGCACAGACAGGGCGGGGAATGAAAATAACATCGATAAGCTAAATCGACACAACATCTAACTGGAGTACCACCATGGCTAACTATTTCAACACCTTGAACCTGCGTCAGCAGTTGGCGCAATTGGGCAAGTGTCGCTTTATGGCACGTGAAGAATTTGCTGATGAAGCCGGCTACCTGAAAGGCAAAAAAGTGGTGATTGTCGGCTGTGGCGCGCAGGGGCTGAACCAGGGCCTGAACATGCGTGACTCTGGCCTGGACGTGGCCTATGCCCTGCGTAAGGAAGCCATCGACGAAAAACGTCCTTCATGGCGTAAAGCGACCGAAAACGGCTTCAAGGTAGGGACCTACGAAGATTTGATCCCACAGGCAGACCTGGTGGTTAACCTGACGCCGGACAAGCAGCATACCTCGGTCGTTCGTGCCGTACAGCCGCTGATGAAAGACGGTGCGGCGCTGGGCTACTCCCACGGTTTCAACATCGTAGAAGTGGGCGAGCAGGTGCGTAAAGACATCACCGTAGTGATGGTAGCGCCAAAATGTCCGGGCACCGAAGTGCGTGAAGAATACAAACGTGGTTTCGGCGTGCCGACTCTGATTGCGGTTCACCCGGAAAACGATCCGAAAGGCGAAGGCATGGCGATTGCCAAGGCCTGGGCAGCGGCGACCGGCGGCCACCGTGCGGGCGTACTGGAATCTTCCTTCGTTGCCGAAGTGAAATCAGACCTGATGGGCGAGCAGACCATTCTGTGCGGCATGCTGCAGGCGGGTTCGCTGCTGTGCTTCGACAAACTGGTTGCTGAAGGAACTGACCCGGCTTATGCAGAAAAACTGATCCAGTTCGGCTGGGAAACCATCACCGAAGCGCTGAAGCAGGGTGGCATCACCCTGATGATGGATCGCCTGTCCAACCCGGCCAAACTGCGTGCCTATGCGCTGTCTGAGCAACTGAAAGAGATCATGGCACCGCTGTTCCAGAAACACATGGACGACATCATCTCCGGCGCTTTCTCCGGTGGCATGATGGCTGACTGGGCAGAAGACGACGTGAAACTGCTGAACTGGCGTGAAGAGACCGGCAAATCGGCGTTCGAAAATGCGCCACAGTTCGAAGGTAAAATCAGCGAGCAGGAATACTTTGACCATGGCGTGTTGATGGTAGCCATGGTGAAAGCCGGTGTTGAGCTGGCATTCGAAACCATGGTTGACGCGGGTATCATCGAAGAATCCGCTTACTACGAATCACTGCACGAGCTGCCGCTGATCGCCAACACCATTGCGCGTAAGCGTCTGTACGAAATGAACGTGGTTATCTCTGATACCGCAGAATACGGCAACTACCTGTTCGCCAACGCGGCAGTGCCGCTGCTGAAAGAGTTCATGACCACCCTGCAGGCGGGTGACCTGGGCAAATCCGTGGCCGGTACTTCGGTAGACAACGCGCAACTGCGTGACGTGAACGAAGCGGTACGTAATCACCCGATCGAATCCGTTGGCCGCAAGCTGCGCGGGTATATGACCGATATGAAACGCATCGCGGTAGCAGGCTAAATACCCGGAGTCTTTCAAGCTGTAGCGTTGTTACCTGCACTATCACACCCCAGTTACTTACTAAAGTAAGCTCCTGGGGATGAGATAGCTTGGCGCCTAGCTACAACTTGAAATCCATAGGGTATTAAGATTGGTTTTCGAGTCCAATAAAAAGGCCAGCGTTGTTGCTGGCCTTGCGCATTTCTACAGGGCCGGAATTATTGCGGCATAGCAGCAAGTGGAATAATGGCTCCGTGGTGCTGGATTACCGTGCTGGCGGTCAGATGACCGCGCTGCGCCGCCTGCACGGCATCACCACCGGTTAAACGCACTGCCAAATAACCGGCGCTGAAGGAATCGCCTGCCGCAGTGGTATCCACCACCTTTTCTTTTGGCAGGCGCACTGCCGGGATCTCAAATTCGCTGCCTTCGGCGCTGAACACCAGGCAGCTATCCGCGCCGCGTTTAATCACTATCTCCGTTACCCCGAGCTGCTGAGTGCGCTGCACCACCTGTTCCAGCGGCAGTTTGCCCCATAGCAGATCTTCGTCATCCAGGGTCAGGAAGGCAATGTCGGTGCAGGCCAGCACTTCGCGGTAAACCTGCTGGGTTTCTTCCCGGCTTTGCCACAGGCGCGGCCGATAGTTGTTATCGAAAATCACCTTGCCGCCGTTAGCGCGACACTGTCTTAGCAATGCCAGCAGCTTGCTGCGGCTGGCCGAATCGAGGATCGCCACGCTGATGCCGCTGAGGTACAGATAATCGAATTGGGCCAGTTGTTCGCACAAATTCTCCGCCTGTGGGCCAGCCAGCCAGTAGCGAGCGGCAGCGTCGTTGCGCCAGTAATAGAAGGTGCGTTCGCCGGTGGCATCGGTTTCAATCACGTACAGCCCCGGCAGCTTGTTCTCCAGCCGTTGTATCAGGCTGGTGTTGACCTTTTCCTGCTGCCACGCCTGCAGCATTTCCTGGCTGAAACTGTCGGTGCCGAGTGCGGTCACGTAATGCACCTGCAGCGTGCTTTCCGCCACCTGGCGGGCAATGTAGACGGCGGTGTTTAACGTATCGCCGCCAAAACCGCGGCTCAGATCCGCGCCTTTCTGCGACAGTTCAATCATGCATTCGCCGATCACGGCAAGATTTTGGGTGGTCATAGTCAACGAGCCCTGGCTGAAAGAAGAAGATGAATTGATGCGAAATACAGCCAGTCTCAATGCAAGGGATGGGGGAGTCAATAAAAATAAAACAACGTTTTAATTTATTTATGACGGCGATCGGGAAACTAAAAAGTTTCCCGATGCGTAGCCAACCTGCGGCCGTTATTTAGCGGCGGCGCGCAGGTCGGTGACGCTTTGGCCACCAATACCCCAGTTGTCGGTTTCTACTTCGTCAATGACCACCACGGTGGTAGCCGGGTTCTTGCCCAGCGTATCTACCAGCAGTTGGGTCACCCCGGCGATCAGCTGTTTCTTTTGCTCCGGCGTCGCGCCTTCGCGGGTAATTTTGATATTTACGTAGGGCATGTATTTTCCTTGGGTTTTAATACCAGTATTCAATGTAGAAGGCTTTCGTCGCCGCTTAAAGTTTTATCGCCCGCTGCCGATAAATCAGGGAGGCAATCATGCAAGCCTGAGCGTTTTCATTTCCCTTCGATGGCAATAGTACCAATGACAACCAAGATGACTTCGGGTCTGCTGGCGCCACTCCTCGCCGTATGCACGCATATCAAAGCGCAGCATTATTGGCGTCAATGCCGCCGTCAGTACACCTTCCAGCCGATCTACCGCACCTGTGGCGCTTTACTGGCGCTTGAACTGCTAACCGCGGTATCTCATCCGTCCGCGCCGGACAAACGACTATCCCCGGAGCACTATTTCGCCGCCCTCGACGTCCGCAAGCGCCTGCAGATCATTCAGGAACAGCTGGAACTGCTGCAGTACTGGCAGCCGCTGCTGACCCGCCACGGGTTGATGGTGTCGGTCAATATCGACGGTATTGCCTTGCAGGCATTGCAGCAGCACGGCGCGTTGCAACGTCAGATTGCCGGCATGCCTTATCTGCGCTTTGAGCTGGTGGAGCACGCCGGGATGGCATTAAACGGCCCGTTGCAGCAGATTGCCGGTGCAGATCGGCTGTGGCTGGATGACTTCGGTAGCGGCCTGGCGAATTTCTCTGCCGTCAGCACCTGGCGTTACCAATACATCAAGGTTGCGCGTGAGCTATTCACCTTGCTCAAGCAAACGGAAGATGGTGTCCAGTTACTTGTCACCCTGATCAAAATGATGAACCAGCATAGCGAAGGGGTGATCGTCGAAGGGGTGGAGACCGAGCAGGAATGGTTGCTGGTACAGCGCTCCGGCGCGCTGGCTGCTCAGGGTTACTTTCTTTCTCGCCCGGCCCATTTCGACACCCTGCAAACCTTGCCTACGCGATTTTCCATGCCTGCCGCCTGAGCCCCGTCTCCCTCTAAAGCGTGAACTCTTGCCTATCCTCGGCTAGGCTTGGTAAAGCCACTTATCAATTTATGGGTAAGCTATCGCGTTCAGGGAGCCGTTATGACAAGAACAGGAAAAGCGTTCACTTGGGTTGGCGGCATTGTGCTGCTGATCATCGCCGCGTTGGTGGTCTTTGTGCTGACCTTCGACTGGAACCGCCTCAAACCGACCATCAATGACAAGGTGTCGGCCGAGTTGCATCGTCCGTTCGCCATCCGTGGCGATTTGGGGGTGGACTGGTCACGCGATGATAAAGATATAGGTGGCTGGCGTGCCTGGGTGCCCTGGCCGCGAATTCATGCCGAAGATGTGGTACTGGGTAACCCGAAAAATATCTCTGGCGACAGCATGGTGCAGTTACAGCGCGTCGAAGCCAGCATTTCGCCTCTGGCACTGCTGGGCAAACAACTGTTGATCCCGCGTATCTGGCTGAAGCAGCCGAACGCCAGCTTGCAGCGGTTGGCCAACGGTGAGAATAACTGGACCTTCAACCTGGCCGGTGACCCTAACCAGCCGCCGTCTGCCTGGTCGGTGAATATTCATGACATCGTCTTCGATCGCGGCCAGATTGCTTTTAAGGACGCCACGCTGAAGGCCGATTTTCGCGCGGAAATTGATCCACTCGGCAAGCCTTTGCCATTTAGTGAAGTCACCGGCAAAAAAGATGCCGGCACGACGATCCCCCAAAACTATATTTTCGGCTGGAAGGTGAAAGGCAAATACAACGGCGAGCCGTTATCGGGCAGTGGCAAGATTGGCGGCATGCTGTCGTTGCAGAATGCCGAGGTGCCATTCCCGCTGCAGGCCGACGTACGCTCCGGTTCCACTCGGGTGGTGGTGGCGGGGACGTTGTCCGACCCGATGAACCTTGGCGGGTTGGATCTGCGGCTTAAATTCTCCGGCGACAGCCTGGGTAACCTGTATGCCCTTACCGGCGTGTTGCTGCCGAATACTCCACCATACTCCACCGATGGTCACCTGACTGCCCGACTGCACGAGAAAGGCGGCGCGGTGTTCCAGTACCAGAAATTCGATGGCAAAATTGGCGACAGCGATATCCACGGCGATTTGAAATATGTCGCCGGAAAACCCCGGCCTACGCTGAGCGGGGAAGTGTTGTCGAAACAGCTGCGTTTTGCCGATCTGGCACCGCTGATTGGTGCCGACTCCAATACGCAAAAAGCCGGTCGCGGTGAGAAGAGTCGCCAGCCGGCCGGTAAAGTGCTACCGGTAGAAAAGTTTGATACCAAAAGCTGGAAGGTGATGAATGCGGACGTCAAATTCACCGCCAAACGCATTGAACACGGCAGTTCGCTGCCGTTGAGCGATCTCTATACCCATCTGCAATTGGATAACGGCGTCATTGTGATGGATCCGCTGCGGTTCGGCGTGGCGGGCGGTAACCTCAATTCGACCGTCCGGCTCGATGGCAGCAAAAATCCGATGCAGGGTCGGGCTGATTTGCATGCGCGTAAATTCCAGCTCAAGCAGTTGCTGCCGGATGTAGGCTCGATGAAGCGTAGCCTGGGGCAATTGAACGGCGATGCCAAACTGACCGGCAGCGGCAATTCGGTGGCCGATTTGCTGGCGACCAGCAGCGGCGATTTGCGTATGGTGATTAACAACGGGGTGATTAGCCGCAGCCTGATGGAAATTCTCGGATTGAACGTCGGCAACTATCTGGTGGCGCAATTATTTGGTGACGACGTCGTGGGGATAAACTGCGCGGCGGCGGATGTTGGTATCCGCGACGGCGTGGCGGCACCTCGGCTGTTTGTGTTCGACACCGAGAACGCGATTATCAACATCAGCGGCAATACCAACTTCGCCACCGAGCGGCTGGACTTGTCCATCGATCCGGAAAGCAAGGGCATGCGGGTGCTGACGCTGCGTTCACCGCTGTACGTGAAAGGCACCTTCGCGCACCCGGATGCCGGTGTGAAGGCCGGCCCGCTGATTGCTCGTGGTGCGGCGGCGGTGGCACTGGGCGTGGTGCTGACGCCGGCAGCGGCCCTGCTGGCATTGGTTTCGCCCAGCGAAGGCGGTGAAGAAAACCAGTGCGGGAAAATCCTTCAGCAGATGAAGCAGAAAAAATGATCGCTAACGGCCCGCACTGCGGGCCAGGCTTACTGCAGAACCCGGCAGTCGTGATCCTGGATCTCTTCTGACGAAGCCAGCGTAAACGGCAGCAGGCTGCGCTCGGTGGCCAGCAACAGAAAATCGCCGCCCGGCAGTGCGGTCATCGCCAGGCCAAAGCTCCCCATGCGCCCCTTTGAGCGTGCTACCTCATCTGCCAGCAGGCGGAAAGCACCCTGTTTGTGCAACTCTTCAGGCGTCACCCGGCGCACCAGATAGTCATGGCCCAGCAGGCCGCCAGGCAACGGTTCCCACCGCTGGCTGTAATCTGCCGCATACTGCGCCAACTGCGTTTTTACCGCAGGCAGCAGGCACGAGATATGAATGTGCAACTGGTTCTGAGTGCGGCCATAGGCCGAATTAATCGCCAGCGAAATATCGGCGTCGTCGATCGCCTTGCCGTACTTATCGGCCATAAAGTGCCGTGCCTGCCAGGCTTGCTCAAAGAAGTTTGGGGTCGTGGCAGCCAGTACTTCTGGGCTTTCAATGCCGGTAATTTTAGCGCTTGGCATCAACAGATATTGCAGTGGCCCGTTACGGTCCTTAAACACCACAAAACCGGCCTGAGGGTCCACCTGCGCACAGGGCGCCGGGTTGTTGTTTGCCTGTTGGTTGGGCAGACACTGTTGGCTGACGATGCGCCACAGCGCGCTCGACTGGGGTGGCTTCACCCATATCCAGAGCGCACCAGCAATGACAATGGCGGCCATTAGCAACGGCGCAACGTACAAAAACAGCCTGCGGCGCAAAGACATGATTGATTTCCATTTCCGTAAAAGGAGAAGCATTCAGCATAGTCTGATTTTATGACAGGAGACAACGCGGGGAGTGCGGCCCCGCAGGCAGGGGCCGCATAAGCAGGGTTACAGCGACTGGTCGCGGGTTTCTTTCATCAGCAACAGGGCTATCAGCGTAAGACAGGCCATGGATGCCAGATACAGACCGACGTAGAACAGGCCGTAGTGGGTTGCCAGCCAGGTAGCGATATAAGGTGCCACTGCCGCCCCGAGGATCGACGCCACGTTGTACGAGAACGAGGCCCCGGTATAACGCACTTCGGTCGGGAACAGCTCTGGCAGCAGCGCGCCCATCGGGCCGAAGGTCAGGCCCATGATGCTCAGACCACACAGCAGGAAGCCCATCACCAGCGCCTGGTTACCGGAGCCCAGCATGCTTGGGAACAGGAAGGCGAAGGCGATCATCAGCAGAGTGATGACGATCATGGTCTTGCGGCGACCAAAGGCATCGGCCAGCAGGCCGGCAATCGGCACCATCACACCAAAACCAATCACCGCCACCATCAGCATCCACAGGAAACTGTTGCGTGAGTAGCCCAGCCCCAGCGGCTGCGCCGTGGTGCCGTAGGTCATTGAGTAAACCGTCATCAGGTAGAACAGGGTATAGGTCGCCAGCATGATAAAGGTGCCGAGGATGGTCGCCTTCAAATGCTTGCTCAGCAGGGTACCGAGCGGGATTTTCACCTGTTTGCCGGCTTTGGCCACCTTGGCGAATACCGGAGTTTCATGCAGCGACACGCGCACGTACAGGCCGATCAGCACCAGGGCGGCGGACAGGATAAACGGCACGCGCCAGCCCCATTCCATAAATTGTTGGTCAGTCAGCAGCCAGGAGAGCAGCAGGAAGGTGCCGTTAGCGAAGAAGAAACCGATAGGCGCGCCCAGCTGTGGGAACGAGCCATACAGCGCCCGCTTCTTGGGAGGGGCGTTCTCGGTTGCCAGCAAGGCGGCTCCGCCCCATTCACCCCCCAGCCCCAGGCCCTGACCGAATCGCGCCAGCGCCAGCAGGATAGGGGCGAAGATGCCGATGGTTTCGTAGCTTGGCAGCAGGCCGATCAGCACGGTGGAAATCCCCATGGTGAGCAGCGACGCGACCAGCGTTACCTTGCGCCCCACGCGATCGCCAAAGTGGCCGAACAGCGCCGAGCCAATCGGACGCGCCACAAAGGCGACGGCAAAGGTGGCCAACGACTGTAGCGTCGCGGTGGTGGGATCGCCCTGCGGGAAGAAGATATGCGGGAATACGATCACCGCCGCGGTGGCGTAAATATAGAAATCGAAAAACTCGATGGCGGTCCCGACCAGCGAGGCGACAATCACTTTTCCGCGTGAGTTGACTGGTGTTGGCGCGTCGTCGGCGTCCAGAGTTGGTGCGATGGAGGCTTGCATAATTTTTCTTATATTTTGGATTGGTAAAAATCCATCTTAGTCATAGCAAAATGCCTTTTCAATGGTGAAACTTTGTACAATGCCGCAATTAACCGGTTAAAAAGCTTAATGTTTCATTGGCGTGTTTCTGCGTGGTTTTTAACGTTGCCAAATGAATGATTTGCAGACTTAACATCTGTAAAAGGCGCAAAGAAAAGTTATCGGGTAGTTTGTTATGCTGGATTTTGTAGGTGTGGTATTGATATTTTGGTTTTATGTGCTGGGTTTTGGGCTAAATATCGGAATAAAAAACCAGCCACCAGAGAGTGGCCGGTATGATTGCATTGCTTTAGGGGGCAGGTTGCTCGGAGGCTGGCAGAGTTTTGTCTTCTTTATACTGCGCGGTGGCGATCCAGGCGGCGCAAAAAAGCGTCAGTCGGGCAAAGAAATAGAAAAACGCCATCAACCCGATTACCGAACCAAAGGCGGCACCGGACGGCGATTTAGCCACCTGTGGCAGCGTCATGGTCATCACAAACTTAATCACTTCGAAGCCAATGGCGGCAAGCAGCGTGCCACGCAGCAGCGCCTTCTTCTTCGGCTTATGTCGCGGCAGCATCCAGAATATCCACAGGAACAGCAGATAGTTGGCGAAGATGGAGATTGACAGAGCAATCAGCGTCATCGCCGGCCGCAGCCACTCGATGCCCTCCAGGCCCAGTGCACGGACAATGGCCGCCTGTGCCGAACCGGCGATGGAGGTCAGCGTCAGGGTGATAATCAGCGCCACCACCAATCCACTCAGCGAAATAAAGTCGCGGGTGTATTTGAAGTAGATTTTTTCCTGATCTTGCGGATTACGTTCCCATACGTCACGCGACTGCGCGCGGATCGCCTCACGCAGGTTACCCATCCAACTGATGCCTGAATACAGCGCCAGTGCCAGACCGGTCAGCCCCACGGTGGTGCGTTGCTGAATCGCCGTATTGACGGTGTTTTTCAGCGTGCTGGCCAGCGTAGGGTCACTGATGCTGCCGACAATCTTATTAATCAGCTCAGTCAGCAGGTCAGGATTGGATGCCAGCACAAAGCCGACGGCGGCAAATGACACCATCAGAATCGGGATCAGCGAAAGAAACGAGAAATAGGTGATAGCGGCGCCGAACTGGCTGCCCAGACGATCGTTAAAGCGCTCGGTGGCGCGCAGCAGGTGAGCGATGCTTGGCCAGGCCTTGATGCGTTCGACCAGGCGTGAAAAACCGGAGATGCGGCGGTCAATAGTCTGGTGGCCGGTTTTGATGGCGATCAGCGGCTTTTGCGGCGCTTCACTGTTGGGCTGTCGGGGGTCTTTATCTGATCCTGTAGGCATTACGTCACGATTTCCTTAACGATAAATAGGCT
>RCUM01000358.1_pt1 | contig 29097 bp, 26 predicted proteins | sample 2166141 | NCBI WGS metagenome assembly RCUM01 (sample SAMN09932756, study PRJNA488358) | compost metagenome | isolation source: compost soil in crotonic acid-enriched | place: Germany: Experimental Botanical Garden
AAAGTGACAATGTTGAGGATCGTCGCGGGCAGTCTTCAGGTCTGGGTGGCGGCGGTGGCGGTTTCCGCGTGCCTCGCGGCAAGGGCGGTATCGCCATTCTGGTGGTGGTGTTGGTGGCCGGTTATTACGGCATCGATCTTTCACCGCTGTTGAACGGCGGGGACGTTAGCCCGCAAACACAGCAACAGAGCGCCAGCATCAGTCCAAAAGACGATGAGCTGGCCAAATTTACCTCGGTGGTGCTGGCCTCTACCGAAGATAACTGGAAAGAAGTTTTCCAGCGCATGGGTAAAACCTATCAGCCACCCAAATTGGTGATGTATCGCGGCGTAACGCGCACCAGCTGCGGCACCGGTCAGGCGGCGATGGGGCCATTCTATTGTCCGGGCGACAAAACGGTGTATATCGACCTGTCGTTCTATCAGGATATGAAAACCAAACTGGGTGCCGGCGGTGACTTCGCCCAGGCCTATGTGGTGGCGCACGAGGTGGGCCACCATGTGCAGAACCTGTTGGGCATTGAGCCTAAAGTGCGTCAAATGCAGCAGGGTGCCAGCCAGGCAGAAGTGAATCGTCTGTCGGTGAAAATGGAACTGCAGGCGGACTGCTTTGCCGGCGTGTGGGGCAAATATGCCGAGAAGCAGCAAATGTTGGAAGAGGGCGACCTGCAGGCGGCATTGAACGCTGCGCAGGCGATCGGCGACGATCGCTTGCAGCAACAAGGGCAGGGACGCGTGGTACCGGACAGCTTCACCCACGGGACTTCACAGCAGCGCTACACCTGGTTTAAACAGGGCTTCGACAGCGGTGACCCTAACACCTGCAATACCTTCGCATCCCGTTAACATGCATGCCGGAGCCTGACTCCGGCATTATGTTGTTGACAAAGTGGGGAAAAAGCGTGGTTTTTCCCCACTTTGTGGCTATCAGCCGAAAATCAATAAATTGATTTTCCTGGGTTTTTAGTTTGTGAATACTGACATTCCAACTTTCCGTTGGGGGTGTCAGCGGTCTGGGCACTTTTTTAGCTCTGGGTCTGGATACTGATGTTACAGGCAATGCAACAACTTATGCAGCAGCAGGGCATCAGACGCCTGCTGGTGCTCAGTGGCGAGCCGCAATGGTGTCGCCAGCAAGCGCACTGGCTGGCGACAACCCTGCCGGGTGACTGGCCGTGGGTGGGGGAAAACCCGCCCAGCGGCATGCAGTCGCTGGCCAGTGGTGCGGTACGGACATTGCTGGGGCAGGAACGATTACATGCCGTGTATGACGCGACCGATGGTTTGGATGTTGAAGCGCTGGCCGCGCTGGCCGGTACGCTGCGAGCCGGCAGTTGGTTGTTGCTGTTAACCCCACCCTGGCAGTCCTGGCATCAACAGCCGGATAGCGACAGCCTGCGCTGGAGCGATTGCCCACAGCCGATCACTACCCCAAACTTCATTCACCATCTGCAGCAACACTTGGCGGCGGACAGCGAAGTCACGCTCTGGCGACAGGATGAGCCGCTGACGTTGGCACCTTTGCCGGTCCGCCCGCAGTGGCTGGCACCGAATGGCCAACCGACTTTCGAGCAGCAAGCGTTGTTGACGCAATTACTCGGCGCCGAGCCAGGCGTTTGGGTGCTGACCGCCGCCCGTGGGCGCGGCAAGTCAACGCTGGCGGGGATGCTGGTGGCCAACACGCCGCTGACCTGCTGGCTCACCGGGCCAAGCCGAGCGGCTACCGAGGTTGCTGGTGAATGGGCGCAGGGCCGCGCGCAATTCTGGGCACCGGACGCGCTGTTGGCCCATTGTCGCGAACATGATGTCAGCGACGTGGGTTGGCTGTTGGTGGACGAGGCGGCGGCGATCCCCGGCCCGTTATTACAGCAGTGGGTTAACCATTTCCCCCGCATTCTGCTGACGACCACGGTACAGGGCTATGAAGGCACTGGGCGGGGTTTCTTGCTCAAGTTTTGCGCCGGGCTGCCTGAGTTTCAGCCGCTGGAGTTGCAGCAGCCCATGCGTTGGGCGCCGGGTGATGCGCTGGAGCGTGTCATCGATAACGCGTTGCTGTTCAACGAACTCCCGCCGTGGCAGGCGACTGATAAGCTCGTCAGTATCACTGGAGCCGAACAAAGGGCGCTGTGTGCCGATCCTCAACGATTAATGCGTTTTTACGCCCTGTTGAGCAGCGCCCATTACCGGACTTCACCGCTCGATTTACGGCGGTTGATGGATGCACCGGGCATGCATTTTGGCCTGGCACAGGTTGAGGATGAGGTCGTCGGCGCGTTGTGGCTGGTAGAAGAAGGCGGGCTGAGTGCCGAACTGGCGCACGAAGTCTGGGCCGGCAGGCGGCGACCGCGTGGCAATCTGGTGGCCCAATCGTTGGCGGCGCACGGTGGCCAGTGGTGGGCACCGACGCTGCGTTCAAGACGCATTACCCGCATTGCGGTATTACCCGCTATGCGTCAGCAGGGCATCGCCCGCAGGCTGATTGAGCAGCAGCGTCAGCAGGCACAAGGGCTGGATTATCTTTCGGTCAGCTTTGGTTACACCGAGCCGCTGTGGCGCTTTTGGCAGTCCTGTGGCTTTGAGCTGGCGCGTATTGGCAGCAAGATCGAAGCCAGCAGCGGCTGCTACAGCGTCATGGCCATTCTGCCCTTGAGCGAGCAGGGTGAGGCGCTGCGTCATGCGGCACACAAGCATCTGGCGCGTGATTGGCGCTGGTTGCAGCCGCGCATCGATCTGCAACTGGAAGTCACCGGTGACGACGGCGACACCCGGCTGGGCGAGGACGACTGGCGTGAACTGGCCGGATTCGCCTTCGCCCATCGGCCGCTGGAGGCCAGCCTGGGGGCGTTACAGCGTTTATTGTTAGCCAGCGCTTTGCCGCTGCCCGCACTGCGGCTGCATCTGCAACAGCAAACGACATCGGCAGGTTGCGTGGAGCTACTTGGTTTCAGCGGCCAGAAAGCCTTGCTGCGTCGCTGGCGACAAGAGACGGGAATGGCGCTTGAACAGCTCGATGCGCAGCATTGCCTGCGCTGGCACGACTGGTCGCAGTCATTGCAATAAATTGAAGATGTTGCTCAATAAAACCCGATTTTCCTGAATTCTCAGCGGCGTATAGTAGCTGGCAGGAACCGGGGCATCTGGCGCCGGGCAGAATTTGATCAACACGAGGAGTCACCGATGAAACATGAGCATTTTGTTGTACAGAGCCCGGCAACCCCGGCTGCGCAGCTGATCCTGCTGTTTCACGGTGTTGGCGATACTCCGGTGGCGATGGGCGAGATTGGCAGCTATTTCGCCAAAGACTTCCCGCAGGCGCAGGTAGTCAGCATTGGTGGCCCTTTTGCCTTCGGTAACGGTGGCGGCCGCCAGTGGTTTTCGGTGCAGGGTGTGACCGAAGAAAACCGTGCCGAGCGCATTGCTGAAGTGATGCCGAAGTTTATCGAAACCGTGCGTTACTGGCAGCAACAAAGCGGCGTGAATGATGCCGGTACCGCGCTGGTCGGTTTTTCTCAGGGCTCAATCATGGCGCTGGAAGCCTTGAAGGTGGAACCCCGGCTGGCCGGTCGCATCGTGGCTTTCAGCGGGCGTTTTGCCGGTTTGCCTGATAAAGCGTTCGGTGACAGCGTGGTGCATTTGATCCACGGCGAACAGGATGCGGTGATTAGGGTGCAACATGCCAGGGCGGCGGCTGAGCGGCTGCAGGCTATCGGCGTCGATTTCACGCTGGACGTGGAAGACGACGTGGGGCATGCCATCAATCAGGGCATGATGAATGATGCCCTGGAACGGTTGCATTACTACGTCCCGCAACGCTACTGGGACGAAGCGATGTTTGGCAAGCGCGGCGATTTGGTGGCCTTTAAATAAACTTCAGGGCGCTTATACCCGTCGCCTTTCAAGTTGCAGCGTTGTTACCTGCACTCGCTCACCCCAGTTACTTACTCGAGTAAGCGCCTGGGGATGAGCGAGCTGGGCGCCTAACTGCAACTTGAAATTCATAGGGTATAATGCGCCCTGATATCATTTTTTCTTCGGCCAGTCGTCGTCGTCGTCCCACTCGGCATTGTTATCGCGGTGCGGAGGCAATTCCGGCTTATCGGCCAGATAGCGTTTGACGTCAACGCGGCGTAGCTCTTTGATCCCACTGATAATCATCCCGACCAGAATCAGCAGGATAATCCACCAATAATCTGCTAACCATTCCATATTCACTCCTTTCCTTCAGGGCGTATAAAACGCGAAAATAGCGATGGCAAATGCTCTTCAAGCCATTGGGCACCGGCGACGTCCTTATTTTTCCAGGCCGCCCGCAGCAGCTCCGGCGTCAGCAGATGCTCGGCTTCAAGCGCCAGCGGACGGTAGCTCAGATGCCAGGGCTCGACCGCCACGCCGTCACCCTCTTCGGTGAACGGCCGGTAAAAGCCAAATTCGGCCATATGTTCCGTCATCCACTGATTGAGTGGATAAAAATAGCCGCCTTGTTGGTATTCCCAGGGCTCCAGCTGCAGTTTTTGCCCGGCAGGCAAGAGTGAAGGATCGTAGACATCCAGATCGCTGCCCCAGTGATGGCGACTGGCGCCCGGCAAGGCCGACCAGCGCAGGATCGCTTCGCAAAGTTCGCCGGTAGACAGCAGCGTGATGTCGATTGGCTGACTGTCCTTATCTAATACTGGGCGCTCGCCGCAGAATTTTCCATTCCAGATCGCCTGTTGCCGGCCAAAATCACGAAATGTGCTGGCGGGCTGCAGATCAAAACCGGCCTCCAGCGCCGCCTGTTGCATGGCGAGGAATGCAGCCACCGCGGCGGGCTGCAGCCGGTGGTTACCGCTCAGCGGTGCCAGATGCTCGGTTGAGCAGCCGGTCAACATTTCCGGTGTGATCATGCGACCAATTGCTCCATGATGCGCTGGTACATACGGCTCAGTAGTTGCAAATCGGCCGCGTGTACGCATTCGTTGACCTTATGGATCGTCGCGTTGACTGGCCCCAGCTCAACCACCTGCGCGCCCATCTGGGCGATAAAGCGGCCGTCTGAGGTGCCCCCGGTGGTCAGCAACTGCGGCGTCAGCTCAGAGTAGTGTTCGACGGCGTTAACCACCGCATCCACCAGCGCGCCACGTGCAGTCAGAAACGGCTGGCCCGACAGGCGCCATTCGATGCTGTAGTTCAACTGATGGCGCTCAAGCAGTTCCTCTACGCGCTGTTTGATCGTCGCGTCGGTCGATTCGGTACTAAAGCGGAAGTTGAATTGAACGAACATCTCGCCCGGGATCACGTTGTTGCTGCCGGTACCGGCCTGCACGTTAGCAATCTGCATGCTGGTCGGCGGGAAGAATTCATTGCCGCGATCCCACTCGATCGCCACCAGCTCATTGAGGGCCGGCATGGCGCGGTGCACCGGGTTATCCGCCAGATGTGGATAGGCAACGTGGCCCTGAATGCCGTGAATGTGCAGGTTGGCGGTGATTGAGCCGCGACGCCCGTTCTTCACCACGTCGCCGACGCGTTCGGTACTGGACGGCTCACCGACCAGGCAATAATCCAGGCGCTCATTGCGCGCCATCAGCGCTTCCACCACTTTCACCGTGCCATGGGTCGCGCTGGCTTCTTCATCGGAGGTGATCAGGAATGCCAAACGGCCCTGATGATGCGGATTGGCCGCGACGAAACGTTCGGCCGCCACGACCATTGCCGCCAGCGAGCCTTTCATGTCTGCCGCGCCACGGCCATACAGCATGCCGTCGCGGATAGTCGGCTCAAACGGCGGGTTGTCCCAGCGTTTTTCGTCGCCGGTTGGCACGACGTCGGTGTGGCCGGCAAACGCCAGGGTTTGGCCTTCGCCACGCCAGGCCCAGAAATTCAGGGTATCGCCGAAAGGCATCGGCTCAACGGTAAAACCAATGGCCTCCAGACGTTCAATCATCAGTGCCTGACAGCCTTCATCGTGCGGGCTGAGCGACGGGCGCTTGATCAACTGTTGAGCCAGTTCGATAACCGGGCAAGTCATGCTGCCACCTCGGAAATAAATTGCTGGTAGCCTTCGGCGCTGAAGCCGAGCAGGGCGTGCCCGTTGCCGTCGTCCAGCAGTGGGCGTTTGATGATCGCCGGCTGTGCCAGCATCAACGCGATGGCCGCATCGGCATTGTTGCAGGCGGTGCGCTGCGCTTCATCCAGCTTGCGCCAGGTGGTACCGCGGGTATTGAGCAGCGGTTCCCAACCGAGACGTTCGACAAAGCCGCGCAGTTGCTGTTCGTCCAGCCCGTCGGCGCGGTAGTCGTGAAATTGATAAGCCACACCCTGTTCTTCCAGCCAGCGGCGTGCTTTTTTGATGGTGTCACAATTTTTGATGCCGTACATGGTCAACGTCATGGAGTAAGAACCTTCTCTGCAACCTGACACCGGCGCGTGGGGCCGGTGGTAAACCGCCGGTGGCGGTGAAATAAATGCCAGCGACCAGCATGCCGAAAAATGGCGGGGAGTTCCACCGTACAATGGTCTGAAAGACCGGGGAAAGCTGAAAAAATCCCGATCGCGTTTATTGCGGTGCTTTTTTGCTAATCTCAATGTGCTACTCAGTTACCCTACATAGAAGAAGACCATGGAAAATTACCGAATTGAAGTTACCGAAAGCGGCATTGACGAAATAGAAGCGCTGATTGCAGAAGGGCTGAATCAATATAACGATGAAGTTACCGGCACCAACGATCGTCGCCCGTTGGCGGTGGTGGTGAGAGACCCGAACAGCGGCGAGATGCTGGGCGGGATTAGCGGGCGTTCATCGTTGGGCATGCTGTTTGTCGATCTGTTTCATCTGCCAAAATCGCTGCGTGGCTCAGGATTGGGCAGTGAGTTGCTGCGTCGTTTCGAATTGGAAGGGCGGCGCAGGGGCTGCGTTTCCGCGGTGTTGTACACCATCAGCTTTCAGGCACCAAAGTTTTATGAGTTGAACGGCTGGACGCGCTTTGGTGAGGTGCCCTGTCTGCCGGCAGGCACCAGCCGAGTCTTTATGATGAAGACGCTGTAGATGACTGGCCGGAAATTATTCTCCGGCCTTAAGTAATTTATAACTCAGGCTTTTTTTCACCATCGGCCATTCGTGGTCGATGATGGAAAAAACTACCGTATCTCGATAGCTGCCATCCGCATTTTTCTGGTGATTCCTCAGTACGCCGTCTTGCTTGGCCCCCAGGCGCGCGATAGCTGCTCTGGAAACGTGATTATGCCAATGGGTGCGAAACTCAACGGCAATCACCGCGAGAGATTCAAACAGATAACCGAGTAGCAACAGTTTGCATTCGGTGTTGACGGCGGTTTTCTGATGGCTTTTGGCATACCAGGTATAGCCAATTTCAACACGACGATTTTGCCCGTCAGCATGACAAACCCGGGTGGTTCCGATGATTTTTTGCGTGGCGTTGTGGACAACAGCGAACGGCAATGCCCGCCCGGCAAGCTGTTCACTTAAAGCCAGGTCGATATAGTCTTCCACGCTGTCTTCAGTGGGCACCGAAGTAAACCAAAGTTCCCAGAGGCTCCCGTCTGTAGCCGCTTCAACCAGCTGTGGCGCATGTTTTTTACGTAGCGGAATAAGGCTGATACTTTCGCTTTTCAGTTCGGTTTCTACCAGCCAGGATGAGTCAGACATATTTTGCAGGTTCCCTTGTTGGATTCACTTTTCGCCCTGAGCCTGGGACCAATGTTTCATTTCTTCGCTGATAAAATAATTGACCAGGTCGCGATACATTTTTTCTATCACCTCCGGACTTAAACCTTGCTCATCGGCCCAGACTCGTCTTTGCAACAGCATGGCCTCAAAGCGCTCTTTGGCGCGCACCGTATCGGGGCTGGTCTTGAATTTGGCTGCCGCCTGTACGTAGGCGAAGCGCCGGGCGATCAGCTTAATGATGTTTTCATCCATCATGTCTATTTCAGCGCGAATATCATTCATGTCCGCACAGTCCTGCGGAGACAGCCGATTTTTAATGTGCAATGGGGAATTCCTTTAAGGTTTTTTCAGCGGACATAACCATTGTGCTGCAGGCGTTCCAAAGCCGCGCTATCGGCATAGACCATGCCGGTGGTCAGCTCACGGAAGTGATACTTTTTGTAGAACTCCAGCTTGTCGGGTACCGAGTAGATAAACACTTTGCCGAGCGGGGCCAGATCCTGCATCACCCGATCCATCAATTGTCGTCCCAATCCCCGCCCCTGAAAATCCGGATGCAGGGCTACGTCGGCCAGATAGGCCACCGAAGTCATGTCGCTAATGGCGTGGGCGGTGGCGATCATTCGGCCATCCAGGTAGCCCCAGTAGCAAAATTGGCTGTGCTGATAAACGCGCTGCAATACCTGCGGATCGCGCTGGCCCAATCCGGCGGTTTCCAGTAGCCCGGCCAACTGCAGCCAGTCGACGTCGTAGCGGCTCGGGTCAGTCACTATTTCCATATCAGCCTCACTTAGCCAATCCTATCCAGATCGGCGGCGTATTGACGGATCGCACGCTGGTAACTGCTGATGTAGCTATGCGAGGAAGTTTCCGCCAGCAGCAACAGTAAATCTGCGACCGCCTGTTTGGTTTCACCCAGGTTATACAGCGTCATGGCGCGGAACAGCGTGAGTTCTTTGGCCTGCGGGAACTCGCTCAATCCGTCGTCGAAGGCGGCCAGCGACTGTTGGTACAGGCCTAGCGCCCGGTAGGTACTGCCCAGGCCAAGCCAGGCTTCCTGCCGCTGCGTCGCCGGCAAATTGCGCGCCAGTGCCGCGAGGTAGCAGGGAATGGCCTGCTGCTCAAACCCCTGTACGTCGTACAGGCAAGCCAATTGGTAGTGCAGCCCGGCGGCTTCCGGTTGTTGCAGTAACTGTTGTTGCGCCAGTTCGGTCGCTTCCTGATAGCGGCCCAACTCTTTCAATTGTTCGATGGTCAGCGTAGGAGACATCATATGGCCTTGGGTGAGTAAGGTTTTTGTATCTTTTGCACGCTACTACGGAAGAATTCATCGCACAAGGGCTAAGGCATTACAGAGGGAAGGTTGGCCCCGCGATCCGGGGCCAGTTTTACTGCGGATGATCAGAACTCGTGTTTGAGCGTAAGCATGAAGTTACGCGGTTCGCCATAGTTACGGGTACTGTAGAAATTAACCTGCGAGTAGTATTTCTGGTCGAAAACGTTGTTCAGGTTAAGTTGCACCGAGGTTTGCGGCGTTAGCCTGTAGCGTGCCATTGCATCGACCAGGACATAAGATCCTTGCTCGGCTTTGCGCTGCACCATTTCACCGTTATCGGCCCCGCTAACGTTGGCGTAAACCTTGCTCTGCCAGCGTGCGCCGCCGCCCAGCGTCAGGTCGCGCAAGGCACCCGTCAGTTGGTAGGTGGTGAACAGGTTGATGCGCGTGCGCGGCTGCTCGGTGTTGAGATCAACCTTATCCTTGTCCTTCAACGAGAAGTGCGTGATGCCAAACTGCGCGTTCCAGCCCTGGGCCAGCTCACCGTTCAGTTCGAACTCGATGCCCTTGCTGGTGGCACCCTGGCTCTCATGATAGGTCTGCTGTAGCCAGTCCAGATTGGCGGTGTCTTCGTCCAGCACGCCCAGGTTGTCCTGCGTGATGCGGAATGCCGACAGCGACAGGTTGAGCCGGTCATTGAGCAACGCGGCTTTGATACCCACCTCTTTGTTCACCCCTTCGATTGGTGCCAGATAGTGGCCACTGCTGTCGAGCAGGTTCTGATCCTTGAAGATGTCGGTGTAGCTGGCATAGGCAGAGACCTGATCGGTCAGCTTATAAACCGTGCCGATGAACGGCGTGACCTTGTTTGCGGTGGTGGTCGTGGTGTTTTTAAAGCTGTTGAAGCGGGCACCGAGCACCAGATCCAGACGGTCGGTTAGCGAAAAGTCAGCGCTGCTGTAGAAGCCGATTTGCCGCGTGCGGTAATCCATCTGTGGCATTTTGTCCGACCACTCGGGTTCACCCAGGCCACCGTTCCAGTCCAGTAAGCTGCCGCTAAACAATTGTGAGGCGCTGGCACTACGATAGGTGCTGTAACTGTGCTGCCAGGCGGAAGAACTGCCCACCACAAATTTGTGGTTGCGGCCCAGCAGGCTGAAATCACCGTTCAGTTTCAGGTCGACCGCATGTTGATCGCGGTAACCCTCATAACGCCCGGCATAAGGGCTTGAAGGTTCCACCGCCCAGGTATCGGGATCAATCAGCCCACCAAGACTCATCGCCATTTTGGCATCGAAAGCCTGACGGCTATGGGTGTAGTTAGCCACGCCTTTCCAGTCGTTATCGAACTGGTGCTCCAGCGTCGCGAACTGGGTGCTGAGCGTGGTATCCCAGCTCGACCAGTCAGAAGCGCCGCTGTAGTGGCGATCCCAATTGATCTCGCTGCCGTCGCTGAACCAGCCGGTCGGCAGGGCACCGCCCCAGGTGGAGGCTTTAGGCCGGTTCTGCTGATAATCCGCGCCCAGGCGCAGCAACGTATCGCTGCTCAGATCGGCTTCCAGCGTGCCATAGATTGTGCCTTTACGTTCCTGATGCCTGTCCATAAACGAGTGGCTGCGTTCGCCGGCGGCCGCGACGCGTACCCGGACGGTGCCTTCGTCGTTGAGCGGTGTGCCGACATCGACCGTGGTGCGGTAGTGATCCCAGGAACCGGCGGAGAGTTCGACGCGGGCAAAAGGTGAAAGGCTGGAGGCTTTCTTCCTCACCAGGTTGATGGCCGCCCCCGGATTACCGACGCCGTTCAGCAAACCGGCGGCACCCCTGACGATTTCGACATGATCGAGGGTGATCGAGTCAATTTCTGACTCACCGCCGGAATAGCCGGAATCAAAGAAGGTGGGCACGCCGTCGTATTGATAATTATCGACGCTAAAACCGCGGTAATTGAACGAGGAGCGTTCGCTATCGTAGTTGCTCTCACTGACGCCGGTGGACCAGCGCAGAATATCCTTCAGCGAATAAGCGTTGATATCGTCAATTTGCTGGCGGGTGATGACCGAAACCGACTGCGGCGTATCCTTGATGCTCAGCGGCAAGCCGGTCGCGGTGGTCATCTGGCTGGTGGTGTAGGAGCCGGTGTTCTCGGTGCTGCCGTCATCGCTGAACGGCGAAGCGACCACCTCCAGGGTTTCTTCTTTCTGTGGGCGGGGAGCCTGCTCGGCCCCCGTAGCCTGCGCCACCATCACCGGCAGGCACAGCAGTGCGCCACCGGAGAGGCGAATCATAAAACTCGTCATTACCTGCCTCATAGTTCGCCGAGATTAATCTTGAGCAGGTAATCCTGCTTTTTCTCCATCTCTTCCTTGGACTGCTTGATGCTGGCAAAGAGGGTATTGCCGTCCGCAGAAAGGGCCAGGCTGTTAGGCAGTGCGGTGGTGAGGATGCTGTTTTTGACCTGGTAGCTGTTGCTGTCCACGATGCTGATGCGTTTGGCCTCGCGGTGCGAGATGTAGATTTCGCTGCGTGCCGGGTTGAACAGCACGGCCAGAGAGTTGATCACCTCAATCTGGTGCAGGATTTTGCCGCTGTTGATATCGACAACCAGCACCTTCGGCAGGTCAGGATCGGTGAGGAAGACACGGCCGGTTTTGCTGTCCAGGCTGATATTCAAGAAGAAGTGTTTTTTAGTGGGTTCCACCACCAGACGCTTGAGGATTTTGTGGCTGGTGGCGTCCAGGGTAATCAGTTCACCGCCGCCGTTAACGCAGTAGATATGGCCACGTTCGGTGTCCAGAGCAAGACCGGTAGGGTATTCCCCAACGTCGCTGATGGTGGCAATTTTTTCCCGTTTGGCGGTATCGATCACCCACAGTACGCCTTTCTTCGAAGTTCCAGAGACATACAAACGCTGATTTTTCTTATCGAGCACCATTTCACGCGTCGGGACGAATTGGTCTTCTTTCATGCTTTCACTGAGCTGGACGGTAGCGAGTTCTTTACCGCTCTGGGTATCGATCATCGTTACTGAACCATCCACGGTGTTGCCGATGTACAAGACATGGCGTTCTTCATCCAGCGCGGTGGCGAAGGCGCGGCGTTGGGTAACGATCTTCCCCTCGGTGGCCAGCGTGGCCGGATTGATGCGGTAGACAATGCCGCTGTTTTTATCTTTGGCGAATGAAGGGGTAGAGGCGGCAAACAGGCTGTTGTTTTGGCCATCAAATGCCAGCTCATACAGGCCGTATCCTACCGGTTTGGTTTGGAAATGGCTTTCTGGCAGCTCAGCCGCCAGCGTTGAGCAAGACAGCAGCAGCATGGCGGAGGTCAGGGTGCTGAAAGAGAAACCTTTGCCTGGGGTGAACAGGGATAATTTCATATACATTCCTTTACATCAGTTTACGATTCAAGGATGCTAATGATATTGATAATTAATATCAATATCATTTAATTAATCATACAGTGATAGTTGTATTTGTATTTGAAATATAAGTAATTTATTCGTTTGCCCTTATAAATTAGGCTTGTTAAGCGATCTTGTTTCCCGTTTGTTTAATGAATGTAATGATTTTCATTTCGTTTTAAGGCGGGGAAATATCCGCTATATTCGCCGCCAACTGTTAAGAAGTGTAAATAAAAATACTATCAACAGGGGTTATCCGGTGATGTGCGCAGTGGGCAGGTATTGGCCACTCACTTCTTGTTACGCCGCCGTTTTTGGATGCTTTGCGGGCTACAACACCAATCGGAAACAGGTTTTATTAGGAATAGTTATGATTGATCAACACTTCATGGGAAAACGCAGCCAAATAGCCAGAGCAATGGCGCTGGTATTGATTATTGCCCCTCAGGCTTATGCGCAGGAAGGGGAGGCAGAGCAGAAAAATAACGCCTCGCAGGAAGACCAACTGGTGGTCACCGCTTCCGGATTCAAGCAGAACAAGAAATATGCCCCGGCCAGCATTTCGGTTATCGATCAAAAGACGCTCGAGAAGCAGAACAGCCACGATGTGGCCGAAGCGGTTCAGGATATTTCTGGCGTGTCGGTCAGCAATGGTGCCGGCACTGAGGTTTCCGGCGACGTTATGATCCGCGGTATGGACTCGAGTTACACCTCGTTCATGGTCAACAGCATTAAGCAGAATACCGGCGAATCCCGTCCCTATGGCCAGAATGTCGGCACTGAAGCCGGCTTTTTACCGCCGGTGGCGGCCATCGATCGTATTGAGGTGATCCGTGGCCCGATGTCATCGCTGTACGGCTCGGACTCCATCGGCGGCGTGGTCAACGTCATTACCAAAAAGCCGTTTGGCGTACGAGATTGGATGGGCTCGATCGCTGCAAACAGTTTCCTGCAACAACATCAGGAGTTCGGTAATACCCAACAGACCAACCTGTTCCTGATGGGCCCACTGGTACCCGATGTTCTGGGACTCAGCCTGTCGGCAGATTATCTCGATCGACGCGAGGACGAAAAACCCAACTCGTTCAGCAAGAACAACAAAAAGTCGATCGACATGACGCTCGGCTTTGCCGCCAATGAGACCAATTTGTTCGATCTGAACCTGGTTAAAGGGGAGAAAAAACGTAGCCGGACGGAAAAAGGTGGCGGTACGCCCTGGGGTTGGGATTTTGATCGTGACGCCCTGAACCTGACCCACTCAGGTTGGTATGCGGAAGATAGCGTGGCCACCACCAGCTATTTCCAGTACGAAAAAGGCGAGTCGACCTTCCACACCAGCACGCTGGCGCCACAGCATATTCAGAGCGAGAATTATGTGCTGAACAGCCAGGCCAAGCTAAGCCTGGGTGAGCACAACCTGACCCTTGGCGCCAACTACAGCCGTGAAACGCTGAATGACGATTTTTATGCTGACAGCAAGCGGGCACCAGGGATTGAGCCCGTCACCAAAATCTCGCGCGACGGCTGGGCGCTGTTCGCCGAAGGACAATGGAATATTGATGATTTTTCACTGACTACCTCGGCGCGTATGGATCGCGACAACTACTTTGGCACCCACATTAGCCCGAAACTCTATGGCAACTGGATCCTCGATTCCGCCTGGGCGCTGAAGGGCGGTGTTTCTTCCGGCTATAAAAAACCGTCGCTGCGGGAAAACTCCGATCAATTCATTACGCCGCGTGGCAGTAACCCGCCTTATCCCTATCTGTCGGTGGGCAACAGCGAGTTGAAACCGGAAACCAGCCTGAACACCGAACTGGGGCTGTACTGGAACAACAATCGCGATCTTTCTTTTGACGCAACGGTGTTTTATACCGACTTCAAGGACAAGATCGCGGAGGTGAATATCTGTGAAGCGAGCGCGAACCACCCCTGCGTGGTTAACGGGTATAGCGCAGAATCCATCGATAAGTATTTCAATATTGGCAAGGCCAACGTCTACGGTCTTGAGCTTAACGCAGACTGGCAGGCCACGGACCTTCTGAGTTTTAGCGCCAACTACACCTTCAACAAAAGCGAACAGAAGAACGGCGTTAATAAGGGTTATGCCCTGAATGACTTCCCGAAACACATGGCCAATTTATCCGCCAAGTGGGCAGCGACATCGGCGCTGGACGTCTGGTCCAAAGTCAATTATCGCAGCCGCAATGAGGAGACCGGCGACCATACCCGCTATGGCGCTTATGCTTTGCTCGATAGCGGGGTAATTTACCACTTCGACAAACACACCCAGGTGATGGCGGGCGTGTACAACATTTTCGATAGTGCGCCAAAACGCACCACCAGTTGGGGAGAATATCCGCAGTTGGAAGGCCGTCGTTATAACCTCGGCTTACGCGTCGATTTCTAACTTTTGCCGAGCAAATTACCCGGCCGCTTGCCAACTGCGGCCGGGTTAGATCTTTTCTGCCGCTGATTTGATGAGTTAATACCGGAAGGGAATAGTCGGGAATATCCATTGATCAGATAAATACGAAAATGTGCACTATCCCCGGTTTTCGTGGGTGGCATCGTTCCCGAAGCTCTTCACTTGCTCAAAAAACAGGCGTAGAATTCGCTTCGTCTATTAATTGAGGTTGTAAATTATTATGGTTGATCGTGAGTTGGGAAACTGGAAAGACTTCATCGAAGAGATGTTAGGCAACTGACACTGCGTTGAGGTTGATAACAAGGTTGGTTTATTTGTTCGTGATTAAAGCACCCAGGGAACGAGACACTCGTTCGAGATAAAGCAGCATCGGTTTCCCGACGCTGCTTTTTTTTGTCTGCTATTGCGCGACGTCTTGCGCTTTGGCGGTGGCTGCCGGCTTGCCTGGGAAGCGGCGGCGTACCAGCACAAAGAACAGCGGTACGAAGTAAATTGCCAGCAGGGTGGCGGAAATCATACCGCCCATCACCCCGGTACCCACCGCATGCTGGCTGCCTGAGCCGGCCCCACTGCTGATGGTCATCGGCAGTACGCCGAAGATAAAGGCCAGCGAGGTCATCAGGATCGGCCGCAGGCGCATGCGTGAGGCTTCCAATGTGGCTGACATCAAATCCTGACCTTTCTGGTTTAGCTCGTTGGCGAATTCGACGATCAAAATGGCGTTTTTCGCCGACAGCCCGATGATGGTCAGCATCCCGACCTGGAAGTAAACGTCATTCTCCAGTCCGCGCAGCCAGGTAGCCGCAACTGCACCAATCAGGCCCAGTGGCACCACCAGCATCACCGAGAATGGGATCGACCAGCTCTCATACAGCGCCGCCAGACACAGGAACACCACCAACAGCGAAATGGCATACAGCGCCGGTGCCTGCGAGCCGGACAGGCGTTCCTGGTAGGACATGGCGGTCCATTCCAGACCGAAGCCGGTCGGTAACTGGCTGACAATCTTTTCCATTTCGGCCATTGCGGTACCACTGCTGACACCCTCTGCCGCTTCGCCCACAATTTCCAGCGCTGAGCTGCCGTTATAACGTTCCAGACGTGGGGAGCCATATTCCCAGTGGGAGGTGGCAAAGGCGCTGAACGGCACCATGCCACCCGCGCTATTGCGCACGAACCATTTATCGATGTCGCCAGGCAGCATGCGGAACGGTGCGGCGGCCTGCACATAGACTTTTTTCACCCGACCGCGGTCGACGAAGTCGTTAACGTAGGTGGAGCCCCAGGCGGTCGACAGCGTGTTGTTGATGTCATCAATTGAAACACCCAGCGCCTGGGCTTTGCGTTGGTCAATATCAATTTGCAGCTGCGGGCTGTCATCCAGGCCATTGTGGCGCACGCGGGACAGCAACGGGTTAGCTGCGGCCAGTTGCAGCAGTTGATTGCGTGCCGCCATCAGTTTGTCGTGACCCAGGCCGGCGTGGTCTTCAAGTTCCATATCGAAGCCGGAAGAATTGCCCAGACCGGTAATCGCCGGTGGACTGCTGGCAATCACCCGCGCCTCGATAATCTGGTTAAATTCCTTGGTGGCGCGATCGATGATATCGAATGAGCTGTTGGCACCGGAGGTACGCAAATCCCAGTCTTTCAAGCGAATAAACATGCGTGCCACGTTCTGCCCGTTCCCACCGGGGCCGGCGCCAATGGTAGAGAACACTGACAGCACGTCCTGTTTTTCTTTGGTCAGGAAATAGTGTTCAACTTTTTCCACCACTTTGGTGGTCTGCTGCAGGGTTGAACCCGGCGGCAATTGCACCTGGACGGTGAATACGCCGCGGTCTTCCTGCGGCAGGAAGGAGGTCGGCAACTTGATAAACAGTAACGCCATGCCGCCGAGCAGTAACAGGTAAATCACTATATAACGCACACTGGAGTGCAGCACCCGCGCCACGCCGCGCTCGTAGCGGTCGGCGTTGCGGTTGAACATGCGGTTGAACCAGCCGAAGAAGCCGCGCTTGCCGTGATGGTGGCCTTTGGCAATGGGTTTGAGCAGTGTGGCGCACAGGGCAGGGGTGAGGATCATCGCCACCAGCACCGACAGCACCATGGCAGAAACAATGGTGATCGAGAACTGGCGGTAAATGGCGCCGGTGGTACCGCCGAAGAACGCCATTGGGATAAACACCGCCGACAACACCATGGCGATGCCGACCAGCGCACTCTGGATCTGCCCCATGGATTTGCGAGTGGCATCCCTGGGCGACAGGCCTTCTTCGCTCATCACGCGTTCGACGTTTTCCACCACCACGATGGCGTCATCCACCAGCAGCCCGATGGCCAGCACCATGGCGAACATGGTCAGGGTGTTGATACTGAATCCGCAGGCCGAAAGAATGGCAAAGGTGCCCATCAACACTACCGGCACGGCGATGGTCGGGATCAGCGTGGCGCGGAAGTTCTGCAGGAACAGGTACATCACCAGGAACACCAGCACAATGGCTTCCAGCAGGGTTTTTACCACGTCTTTGATTGAGGCCTTAACGAACGGGGTGGTTTCATAGGCGACCTTCGCCTCCAGCCCATGCGGGAAATACTGCGACAGCTCGGCGATTTTATCCTTCACCAACTGATCGGTTTGCAACTCATTGGCACCGGAGGCCAGCTTGATGTTCATGCCGGCGGCCTGCATGCCGTTATAGCGGCTGAGGTAGTCATAGTTTTCGCCACCCAGTTCGATGGTGGAAACATCGCCCAGTGTCACCAGTGAGCCGTCCTGATTGACCCGCAGGGTGATTTGCCTGAACTGTTCCGGCGTCTGCAATTGCGACTGGGCGTTAATGGTGGCGTTAAGCGCCTGCTTGTCGACGGACGGCGTGCCGCCGAGTTGGCCGACCGCCACCTGGGCATTCTGGGACTTGATGGCAGTTACCACGTCCTCAGTCGTGAGCTGGTAACTGGTCAGCTTGTTGGGATCGAGCCAGATGCGCATGGCGTACTGCGAACCGTAAACGTCCATGCTGCCCACGCCGTTGATGCGGCTGAGCGGATCTTGCAGATTGGACACCAGATAATCGGCGATATCCTGTTTGTCCATGCTGCCGTCGGTCGAGACGAATGCCACCATCATCAGCGTGGTATCACCGGATTTTGATACCGTCACGCCCTGAGTTTGCACCGCCTGCGGCAGCCGTTTAATCGCCGCCTGCAACTGGTTTTGCACCTGCTGCATCGCCTCGTTGGGATCGGTGCCGGCCTCAAAGGTCAGCGTCACCGTGGCTCGCCCGGTGTTGGTGCTCTGCGACGACATATACATCATGTTGTCCAGGCCGGTCATGTTCTGTTCGATAATCTGGGTAACGGTATTTTCCAGCGTTTGCGCCGAGGCGCCAGGGTAAGTGGCGCTAATGCGAACGTTCGGCGGCGCGAGGTCCGGATACTGTTCGACGGGTAGGGAAAAGATCGCCAAAGCGCCGGTCAGGCAAAGAATAATTGCCAAAACCCAAGCGAAAATCGGGCGATCAATAAAAAAATTGGCCATGCAGCGCGAACCTCGTTATGACTTGTTCTATCTTTAAGACGCATCGGAATTGCGTTTTCTCAGTGGCTGGGAAGGATTCCGGCACTTATGCACTTTACGCGTGAAGGGGGGGGAAAGCGTGGAGAAAAAAAGGAGATAATGTAAATAACGGTAGAAGAAACCCCTAATTACACCGTCATTACCGTTAACGGCGCGATTAAGACAATTTAATGACAATCAATGGCCTGAGTATTCGGGATTGTCAAAAAATAATCAGGACTCACTTTAATGCAGGAGCAAGGCATGGAAATTAACCCGGTATTTGCCCGTCGTCTTTATCTGTGCTGGCTGATTAGCCATAGCGAACGGCCAAACGTCCCGCGTCTGATGGAGCTGACCGGCTGGCCGCGCCGGACCCTGCAAGACGTGTTGAAAGCCTTGCCCGGTCTGGGGGTAGAGCTGCAGTTTATTCAGCAGGGCGTACGTAATAACGACGGTTTCTATCAGTTGGAAAACTGGGGACCGATCAACAAGGGCTGGGTTCACCAGCATCATCAGGCGCTGCTTGCCGCCATCGAATAAAGCCTCCCCGGCATGCCGGGGAGAGATTATTGACTCTTGTGCTCCAGGTACATCACCGTTGCCGCCACGCGTGAACGTACATCCAGTTTGCGCAGCATATTGCGAATATGTACTTTCACCGTCTCTTCAGAAATGTGCAACTGGGCCGCTACCTGCTTATTGGAAAGGCCACGCGCCACTTCCTGCAGCACGTCCAGCTCGCGTTCGGTCAGTTCGGCAAAGGGGTCGTGTTGTTCACTACGGGATGACAGATAGTCCGCGACCGCGTCGCTGATCACGTTCTTTCCTTCCGCCGCCGCGCGAATGTGTTCCAGCAACTGTTCCGGTTCGCTGTCTTTCAGCAGGTAGCCGTCGGCACCGGCGTCGATCAACGCGTACACGTCGCTGCGTGAGTCTGACACCGTCAGCACGATAATACGGGCATCCACACCTTCATTACGCAGCGCTTTCAGCGTGTCCAGGCCGGACAAACCCTTCATATTCAGATCGAGCAGGATCACGTCCGGCGTGTGTTGCAGCGCGAGCGTAATGGCTTCGTTGCCGTTGCTGGCTTCGGCCAGCACGGTAAACAGCGGATCCAGCCCCAGCAGTTGTTTGATGCCGCGGCGCATCAGCGGGTGGTCGTCGACGATCATCACTCGGTAATTCTTCATCACCATGAAATATGCTCCCTGTAGCGAGTAAAGCCACTCAAACGCGCTGTGCAGCACGCTTCACAGTGGGACAGACTCTTATAAAATAGTGGCAATTGGCGCCATGAACATCCTGAAATGACCGTTAGACTTCGCTAAACCGTAACGAAGGGTGAACAGTCCTGATTTTATGGCGGGAATGTCAGGCGGACTTCCGTGCCGTCCGGCTCACCCCGCTGGATGCGCAGCGTTCCTCCCAGTCGCGCAGCGCGCTCGCTCATGATGGTCAGACCATAGTGACCTTCAGGTTCATTCAGGCTGGCGATGCCGCAACCGTCGTCAGCGATGCTGATGCTGTTATCACCCTCGGCCGTCATTTCGCAGCGAATGACGATTTCCTGTGCTTGGGCATGTTTGATGGCGTTAAGCACCGCTTCGCGCACAATCTGTAGCGCATGCACCTGCTGCTGGGCATTGAGCGCCTGGGAAGAAAGCCGACAGTGTAACTGAATCCGTGCGTCAGTAAGAACCTTTAATGGCGCCAGCAACTGGTGCAGCGCGGTGTTCAAATCGGCCTCCTGAATGTTCAGGCGGAAGGTGGTCAGCAGTTCGCGCAGTTGGCGATAGGCGTCGGCCAGCGCCTGGTCAAAATCGCTAATAATCTCTTGGGCTTCAGGGGTGCTGTCCGCCAGCGTGCGCCTGAGCAGGGTTAACTGAATACGCAAGAACGACAGCGCCTGTGCCAGAGAATCGTGCAGCTCGCGGGCGATGGTGGCACGTTCTTCCATCAGCAAGAATTGCATATGCTGTTTCTGCGCGCGGTTAAAATAAACCCCACGACTCAGCATATTGGCCACGCTCTGCATCAGGTGCGGATGTGGTGGCTGTTCCTTATGCTGCCAACTCAGTTCACCCAGCGGTTTGTCGCCCTGGATAATGGTCAGCGATTGCCAGGCCAGCGTCGGCGAAGGGCGGCCGCTGCGCAATTGCCATTCGCTGAGGCTGTCCGCCACGTTTAGCCGGATGCAGTGCAAATCTTCACTTTGGCGCACGATGTGCAGGATCTTCTCAAATGCCTGCTGGTCTATCTGCCGCACGTTAAGTGCTTGCGAGCAGTTGTACAGCACCTCCAGCGTCTTGTTCGCCTGTTGCAGACGCTGGGTTTTCTCCTGCACTTTCTGCTCCAGCGACTCATACAACTTGGCCAGGTCGCCCGACATGGCGGTAAAGGCCTGCGACAAAACGCCCAGCTCATTCGGCAGGGCGGTATCCAGCGGTGGGTGGTTAAAGTCCCGCTGTTGCACGCGCTGGCTGGCATCCACCAGGTGCTTTAACGGTGCCACCACCTGACGGCGCATAAAACGGATGCAAAACAGCACCAGGCCGATGATGGCGATAAAACCCAGCATGCTGATGGCCGCCACAATAGTCAGTTTCAGCTCGGAATAACGCTGTAGCGCCAACACGAAATGGTCAATCTGGTTAACATAGCCGGCGATATTGGCCTGATAGTCGGCCGACTGGCCGGCCTGGATCTGCTGCGCCAAGGGTTGCCAGGCATGCTGCAAAGACAGGTACTTTTCCCGCACTTCCGCAGGCACGTAAAAACGATCCAGCTTCTGCAACGCCGGGGCCTGCAGGGATTGCCGATATTGTAATAGATGCTGTTCCAGCTCCGGAGCCGGGCCAGTGAGATCGTAGGCCAGCCGGTAGCTCTGCATGCGCAGCGAACCGGCAATGTTGACCGCTTCGGCGTCACGCAGGCTGTCAGCCACGGTGGTTAGCGCCAGCCCGGTAGAGAGCACGGACAAAATCACAATGCAAAACAGCGCCTTGGCCAGGCTGCTGGTCACTGAACGTTTAACAAGCAATCATGCATCCTTTTCTCGCGGGCGATGAGCATCACCGGGTTTCATTCGAAAGCAAAATTATAAGTTTTGCAACTAAAATGCGTAGCGTTTTGCATGAAATTGGCTGCCATCGTCACAAAAGGTGGCCGCTGTATAATCAACTAGATAGCGAGTAAGTGGAAATCGCAGGGCTAAAATTCCGCCCCCCATCGGTAATTGATTGATCTGGCGCAAACTACTCCTGCATTTACCCCTTTAGGGGGATTATATACCCCCCGAACTGATATTATCTTACCCCCGTATTTATCAAGGTTTATGCCTGCCGTTTTTAATGTCTTTAACGACAACTGGAAACTCCTTGGTAACGACTACAATAACAATACAAAAACAGGTTCTATACCCTATAGCTTTCAAGCTGCAGCTAGGCGGCCAGCTCGCTCATCCCCAGGCGCTTACTTTAGTAAGTAACTGGGGTGAGCGAGTGCAGGTAACAACGCTGCAGCTTGAAAGATGACGGGTATATTTACGCGCGATGGCGTGTTTGCAATGTCGAGGAAAACAGCATGACCGTATTGTCACGGCGTAACCTGCTCGGTGGACAATGGCGTCAGCCAGCCGCAGCGATCCGCCCCCCGTGGTCGCTGCGAGAATCCCTTTTTATTACCGGTTGCACTCGCTGCCAGGCCTGCGTTCGCGCCTGCGAAACCGGGGTGCTGATTAGCGGCAGCGGCGGTTTTCCCGAAATTGATTTTCAACGAGCAGAATGTACCTTCTGCGGACGCTGCGTGCAGGCCTGCGAAGAACCGCTATTTCGCCCGTTGGCAGAAACACCCTGGCAACAACATGCGGTATTCGGTAGCGGTTGTCTGGCGCAGCGGGGCGTGGAATGCCGCAGTTGTCAGGATAGCTGTGAGACCCAGGCGATCCGCTTTCGGCCCCGTCTGGGCGAAATGGCTCAACCGGTGCTGGAGGTCTCGGCCTGCACTGGCTGTGGCGCCTGTGTCGCCGGTTGTCCGGCCGGTGCCGTTACCCTAACCCAGAGCGAAAATAATGATGAATAACGAATGGCACGTCAGCGGGCTGGTGGTGCAGGCACGGCCGGAAAAAATTCCAAGGCTGGTCGCTGACTTGCTGGCGATCGCAGACACGGAAATTCCGGCCCAGGACCAGCAGCACGGCAAGCTGGTGGTGGTGATGCAGGCAGCTTGTTCCCATCAGCTGCTGGAAAAAATTGAGTCGGTACGCAATTTGGATGGCGTGCTGGCGGTATCGCTGGTTTATCACCAGCAGGACACTCAAGGTGAGGTAACGCCATGAAACTCAGTCGTCGAGACTTCATGAAAGCAAACGCCGCGGTCGCCGCTGCGGCAGCCGCCGGGCTGACTATTCCTACGGTGGTGCAGGCGGCGGCAGGCAGCGCCGACTCTATAAAATGGGACAAAGCGCCCTGTCGTTTCTGCGGCACCGGTTGTGGCGTGCTGGTCGGTACCCAGAACGGCCGCATTGTGGCCTCACAGGGCGATCCGGAAGCGGCGGTCAACCGTGGGTTGAGCTGCATCAAAGGCTATTTCCTGCCAAAGATCATGTACGGCAAAGATCGTCTGACTCAACCACTGCTGCGCATGAAAGACGGCCAGTACCACAAGGAAGGCGAGTTCACGCCGGTCAGTTGGCAGCAGGCTTTCGACATTATGGCCGAAAAGTTCAAGCAGGCCCTGAAAGAGAAAGGCCCAGAGGCCGTTGGCATGTTCGGTTCCGGTCAGTGGACGGTGTGGGAAGGCTATGCCGCCGCCAAATTGCTCAAAGCCGGGCTACGCTCCAATAACCTGGATCCGAACGCCCGTCACTGTATGGCGTCAGCGGTAGTGGGCTTTATGCGCACCTTCGGCATGGACGAGCCGATGGGCTGCTATGACGATATCGAGCAGGCCGATGCCTTTGTGCTGTGGGGCTCCAACATGGCGGAGATGCACCCGATCCTGTGGTCGCGCATCACTGACCGCCGCCTGAGCAATGAGAAGGTCAACGTATCGGTCCTGTCGACTTTTGAGCATCGCAGCTTCGAACTGGCGGACAACGGCATGGTGTTCACGCCGCAGACCGATCTGGCGATCATGAACTACATCGCCAACTACATCATTCAAAACAACGCGGTAGATCAGGATTTCCTCAATCGGCACGTCAATTTCCGCCGGGGAGCGACGGATATCGGTTACGGCCTGCGCGCGACCCACCCGCTGGAAAAAGCGGCGAAAAACCCAGGTTCGGATGCCTCCGAACCTATGAGCTTCGACGAGTACAAGGCTTTCGTGGCGGAATACACGCTGGAAAAAGTCGCCAAAATGAGCGGCGTGCCGGAAGACCAACTGGAAGCGCTGGCGAAGCTGTATGCCGATCCGAACATCAAGGTGGTGTCGTACTGGACCATGGGCTTCAACCAGCATACGCGCGGCGTTTGGGCCAATAACTTGTGCTACAACCTGCACCTGTTGACCGGCAAGATCGCCAAACCGGGCTGCGGGCCGTTCTCGTTGACCGGCCAGCCTTCCGCTTGCGGCACCGCGCGCGAGGTAGGCACCTTTGCCCACCGTCTGCCGGCCGACATGGTGGTCACCAACGAAAAACACCGCCAGACAGCCGAGCAGAAATGGCAGTTGCCGGCCGGCACCCTTCCGGCAAAGGTCGGGCTGCACGCGGTAGCGCAGGACCGTGCGCTGAAAGACGGCAAGCTGAACGCTTACTGGGTGATGTGCAACAACAACATGCAGGCCGGGCCGAACATCAATGAGGAACGGATGCCGGGTTGGCGCGATCCGCGCAACTTTGTGGTGGTGTCGGATCCTTATCCGACCGTCAGCGCCCTGGCCGCCGACCTGATCCTGCCGACCGCCATGTGGGTGGAGAAAGAGGGCGCTTACGGCAACGCGGAGCGCCGCACCCAGTTCTGGCGCCAGCAGGTGAAAGCGCCGGGCGAGGCCAAATCCGATCTGTGGCAACTGGTGGAGTTCGCCAAGCGTTTCACGGTGGAAGAGGTGTGGCCGGCGCAACTGCTGGAACAAAACCCGCAATACCGGGGCAAAACGCTGTACGACGTCCTGTTCGCCAACGGCGAGGTGAATAAATACCCGCTGACGGAAATCCCGGCGGACCAGCTCAACGACGAAGCGCGCGCCTTTGGCTTCTATCTGCAAAAAGGGTTATTCGAAGAATATGCCGGCTTTGGCCGTGGCCACGGCCACGATCTGGCGGCGTTCGATATGTACCATCAGGCGCGCGGCCTGCGTTGGCCGGTGGTCGACGGCAAAGAGACGCTGTGGCGCTACCGCGAAGGTACGGATCCTTATGTCAAAGCGGGGGAAGCGGTGCGTTTCTACGGCAAACCGGACGGCAAGGCGGTGATCTTCGCGCTGCCGTTTGAACCGGCGGCGGAAAGCCCGGACGGCGAATACGACCTTTGGCTGTCTACCGGCCGGGTGCTGGAACACTGGCATACCGGTTCGATGACCCGGCGGGTGCCGGAGCTGCATCGCGCCTTCCCGGAGGCGGTGCTGTTTATCCATCCTCTGGATGCCAAGAGCCGTAATCTGCGCCGTGGCGATAAAGTCAAAGTGTTGTCGCGCCGTGGCGAGGTGATCAGCACGGTTGAAACCCGTGGCCGCAATCGTCCGCCGCGTGGGTTGGTGTATATGCCGTTCTTTGATGCCGCGCAGTTGGTGAACACCCTGACGCTGGACGCCACCGATCCGCTATCGAAAGAGGTCGATTTCAAGAAATGCGCGGTGAAGTTGGAGAAGGTGTGAGTGCGCCTCGGTGCGTTCGACCCCCATTTTATTACCCGGGAGCCAAATAAAAATGAAAAGCCCTGTCGTGAAAAAGACGCTTGTCCTGTGGGCGGCGGCGTTGTCGCTGGCGTTTGCCGGCCTGGCCTTTGCCGCCGGCGATGTCGATCTCAGCCAGTCGCCGGAGGTCTCCGCCACCGCCGTCGGGCCAATCTCCACGCCTAAACAGCAGGAACGGATGGCGCTGAACTATGTCAATCAGCCGCCGATGATCCCGCACAGCGTGGACGGTTATCAGGTCAGCAAAAACACCAACCGCTGCCTGCAGTGCCATGGGGTGGAGCATTACCGCACCACAGGCGCGCCGCGTATCAGCCCGACGCACTTTATGGATCGTGATGGCCGGGTGCTGAGCGACGTCGCGCCGCGCCGTTATTTCTGCCTGCAGTGCCACGTGCCGCAAACCGATGCGGCGCCGATTGTCGGCAATGATTTCCAGCCCATGCCGGGCTTTGGGCGCTAAACGGAGGCCTTATGGCAGAACCTGATCACACCCCGACCGAAAAAAAAGCCGGCCCGTTGCTGCGGCTGTGGCGCTGGTGGCGCAGGCCCAGCCGCCTGGCCTTGGGCACGTTGTTGCTGCTGGGTTTTGGCGCCGGGATTATCTTCTGGGGCGGTTTTAATACCGGCATGGAAGCGGCGAATACCGAGCAGTTCTGTATCGGTTGTCACGAAATGCGCGAAAACGTGTATGAGGAATACATGGGCACGGTGCATTACAACAACCGCAGCGGCGTGCGCGCCACCTGCCCGGATTGCCACGTGCCGCACGAGTGGGCACCGAAAATGCTGCGCAAACTGAAGGCCAGCAAGGAACTGTACGCCAAGGCGTTCGGCCTGATCGATACGCCGCAGAAGTTTGACCAGCACCGATTGGCGATGGCCAGCAACGAATGGGCGCGGATGAAGGCCAACGATTCGCAGGAGTGCCGTAACTGCCATAACTTCGAGTATATGGACTTCACCGCGCAGAAAACCGTGGCGGCGAAGATGCATGACAAGGCGGTAACCGAAGGCAAAACCTGTATCGATTGCCATAAGGGCATCGCCCACAAGTTGCCGGATATGCGCGACGTCCCCAACGGGTTTTAAACCCTTCAAGACCCATAGCCCCGCCGTTCTCCCGGAGCCGCGGGGTTTTTTGTTGCAAATCCGTTGTCGCTTGGGGACTCAATCGCGGTATCATTTTTGCGATCCAGCTAACGGAAAAGAAGAAGGGTTCATGTCGGCGAAAATTGAGAATGTGAAAAAAGAGCTGTTGTCGGATAACTGGTATGTACTGCACAAATATACTTTTGATCTCAAGCGCAAGGATGGCGGTTCCGTTCAGCAGATGCGCGAAGTCTACGATCGTGGTAACGGTGCGACCATTTTGCTGTATAACCGCGCCAAGGGCACGGTGGTACTGACCAATCAATTCCGCATGCCGACCTATGTTAACGGCAATGAGAGTGGCATGCTGCTGGAAGCCTGTGCGGGCCTGCTGGATGCGGATTCACCGGAACAGTGCGCGCGACGTGAAGCGGTGGAAGAAACCGGTTTTCAGGTCGGTGAGGTGAAGAAGGTTTTCGAAGCCTATATGTCACCGGGTGGCGTGACTGAAATTATTCATTTCTTTATCGCCGAATACCATGACGACGAACGTCATGCGGCTGGCGGCGGTATCGAAGACGAAGATATTGAAGTGGTGGAACTGCCCTTCACCGAGGCGGTGGCGATGATCGCCGACGGGCGCATGAAAGACGGCAAGACTATTATGCTGCTGCAGTACCTGCAAATTCACCGCATTATGGACTGAGACAGACTATTCATCTCGCCGGCGAACGGCGAGATGAATCCAACGTGAGTTAGTTAGGCTTGTGGGCGTTAGGCTGGATTGTCGAGGGTTTTTGCACCATCGTCGGCATGTACAATGAGTAACAGAGCCGGTTATTGTTTAATTGTTTGCTTCTCCTCAGCTCGCCTGGCGTGGTTTCTAACTGTTTTTTGAATGTCCGAGTAAAAACCTGTTGAGAGTCAAAGCCATAATCCAGTGCGATATCCATGATTTTTCTGTCGGTAAATCTCAGTGCGATCGCCGCCTCAGTGACGCGCCGCATTCTGATATATTGGGCAAGCGTTAGCCCTGCATGCAACTTGAAAATCCGTTGAATGTGGAATCTGCTGTAGCCGGATTTTTTTGCAATGGTCTTTATATTCAGCTCTGCTCCCAAATTGCCCTCTATCCATTTAAGCATCTCATTAATAAAAATCTTCATATTAATTGCCATGGAAAACTCCTTTTATCGCATAGACTTTTGGGGGCGTTCATGTTCTGTCGTTTGGGTGAATGACCTCTGATTTATAAAAAGAATGCTGGCGGTGTACGGGGTGAGACCCTGACGTCATACATGGCGATAGGGAAAGATACCGTCGAATAGGAGATCAATTTCATTAGGGGTTAACAGCGATGAAATATCGGTGCCGTTGACATACCAATAGGACAGCGAGTGGAAACTGTTCTCTTTGAACATGGCGTCTAATGTGCTGGTGGCGATAGTGATCGGGACATAAACCAGATTATTCTTTATCATGGCGTGCAGTTTATGTTGTCCTAAAATCAAACCCAGTTTGAATGCATAGTGAATGATGGCATCTGAATTGGTGGAGAGCAGGCGTTGCAGGTTAATCACCATAATGTCATGTGAGATAACCTTCACGATAACGGCGATTTCGGTCTCTTCATCCCAGATTAAAATGTCCCCATCCGCCAGCCTGCTGTTTGGTGGCATAAATATGGCCAGTTTCAGCCCATCATGGGTAGAGTGTTGATGACATTCTTTTTCCAACTGTGCCGAATCCAGGATGAGGTAGTCTGGAGAGGTTCCACGGATCTTGTCTTGCCACTCTTTGTTCTTATTTATGTTTCCAAGTATTTCACTGATAATAATCATGGCGCTTCCTTCATGTTGAGTGTAACTATCCATGTGTAATTGCTCTTGGTGATTCCAAATGCGGAAGGATACATTTTCTTTTTGTTTTTTTATTTTGATATTTCTGGGTTTTAAAATAGGAATGAAAATTACACGCTATATTCGTATCGTTCAATCTATTAATTTCTTTCTTTTGATCGATTAAATCTATCGGTGTCATCGATCAAAAAGTAAGTTTCGATAGTCATTGGCTATTGTATTTTAATGCTTTTATTTATAACGATATGATTGTATTGAATGTTTTGTTTTTTCTATTTAAATGTGTCCGACTTGAACGAAGGATCACAGTCTCATTGGTTATATGAGGTATTTATTAATGTGCCGTTTTGCAATAAAAATAATGGCATTAAAAATCAATAAATGGCACCGCAACTGATTTCTTAATAAACTATCGCGGGAGTTATTTTATTTTAATTATATCTTTATGGTTGCTGTGACGTCAGTTTTAATAAAGCAAAGGTATAAGATACCTGATTATGATTAACTCAATTGGGGGTAAGGGAGAATATGAGATATAAAAAGAGCTTCAGCCAGAACGAGAAAGCCCGGCAATGTGCCGGGCTGATGGCTTCATCCTCTCCAGGGGGAGAGGGAACTATTTCAGCAGTGCCTGCGCCTTGGCCACCACGTTGTCCACGGTGAAACCAAACTCTTTGAACAGCTGCTCTGCCGGGGCAGACTCACCAAAGGTGGTCATGCCCACGATGGCGCCGTTCAGGCCCACATATTTGTACCAGTAGTCCGCGATACCCGCTTCCACTGCCACGCGGGCAGTCACTGCCGCCGGCAGCACGGATTCACGGTAGGCCGCATCCTGCTTGTCGAACGCATCGGTAGACGGCATGGAGACCACGCGCACCTTGCGGCCGGCCGCAGTCAGCTGGTCTGCCGCTTCCACGGTGATACCCACTTCCGAACCGGTGGCAATCAGAATGA
>RCUM01000359.1_pt1 | contig 28981 bp, 29 predicted proteins | sample 2166141 | NCBI WGS metagenome assembly RCUM01 (sample SAMN09932756, study PRJNA488358) | compost metagenome | isolation source: compost soil in crotonic acid-enriched | place: Germany: Experimental Botanical Garden
ACATTCTCGATGCCTTCCCAGGGCTAACCGGCTACAAGATTGTCTTTGGCCTGATTGGCATGTTTGCCTGCGCCGGGATCATCGTGTCGGGGCTGCTGGTTAGAAATATCCGCGCACGCGGCAAATTGACCCCGGCGGTTTCTGCCGTCTGACCTGGTGTTTATTAAAGGGGGCGCCACAGCACGGCGCCCCTTTACTTTGTCGGTGAGTGCATCAGGTAATAGTCTTCCGCGCCGTCATTGCCGGTAGCGATCGTCCGCCAGCCGTGTTTGTGGTAAAAGGCCAGCGCCTTCTCATTCTTCACCAAGCATTTCAGCGAGCCGGTGGCAGTGAACGTTTGCTCCGCCGCCTGCAGCAGGGTGCTACCGACGCCAAGAGGCGGTAGCTGAGGGTCGACATACAGATTGTGAATAAAGTTATCCTGACGATAAATCGAGACGAATCCCAGCCGCTTGCCGTTTTCTTCCGCCACCCAAATGTCCTCACCCAGCGTCGAGCGATCGAAATCTTCCAGTCGGTAATCTTCGGTATCACGCCAGGGAAACGCCGCCTTGCGCGATGCCAGATACAGGGTGCGCAGGAAGGGACGATCGGCCTCTTGGTATTTTCTTATTCGCATGGCAGCTCCTTTTTATTTTTTGTCACTATAGCGCGATTGACCTCACCGGCGGCAACCCCAATAATGGCCGTCTTGACTCGGGGTGCCTCTAGGGGCTGAGATTTTACCCGTATTACCTGATCTGGATTATGCCAGCGTAGGGAATTTGATGGGGTTGAGTATCAATGATTTACGCTTTACATTGTGGCTAAGTGTTTGAAATTACAACATTGAGAGCTACATCATGACCAACAAACGAGTGGACAACATTCCCCGCTATACCACCCAGCGAAACGGGGTTTATTACGTCAATTTCCGTCTCCCCAATGGGTCCTTCTTTCGTCAATCGCTGGGCACAGACTCCCTCAAACAGTGCCAGACGGTTATGTCGAACCTGAGTACCTACATCCCGTTGGTGCAATCTGGGGCAATGTCCGTCGATACATTTCGTGATCACATCTCTGGATTGCGTGCCGCTACTCAGCAGGACCTGCGGGAATATTTTTTCCGAGTTTCTAATGCCTATGTCAAAACTGCGGATGATTTGCATCGGACTGGGGGTAGAACAGGGGAATTGGGTTTGGGCTCCACGCCTAAATCTTCTGAGATGCTGGCTGATGTTGGTGCTCTCGCGGCGCGCGCCACACTTTACATGGGGAACGATGTCACAACCAACCAGATCGTCCGAGACCTCCGTAAGGAGGGGATCAGTGTCGATGCACAATCTCCCGATGTTCTCCAGATTGCCCAAGATCTGGATATGCTGCGCGCTCAGGTTTATCAAACCCAACACGCCTATTTCAGTGGCGACCTATTCGGCTACCAGAGCCGCCTACGGGAGATACAGTCTCAGGTTGTGCAGCCACCTGTTGATGAACCCATAACGAACCCGACACCTCCAGCACCAACCATCCGTGAGGCGTGGGAGGCGTATGTTGTTGAGTACGGCAAATCATGGACATCTGCCATCTCTGCCGCTAATCATCGCTATATGGACGTGTGGTTGCATATTTTGGGGGCGGATAAACCGGTGACTACCGTTACTAAAAACGATGTGCGGTCTGCTATGGCGTGCATTGAGGAGCTCCCTCGCCGCTCGCGAGCCCCCTACAATAAAATGAGTGTTCCTGACCTGTTGGCGTTGTCCGATATCCCTGAGGAACATTTGATCGGCGCGTCTGCGATTGAAAAATATTTAAAAACATTCCGCAGCCTGTTCCGTAAATATCTCTATCGCGATAGTGACATCCTGCCAGTTGACATCACCCTCGGGATCCCATCTCCAGAATGTAGTAGCCATTTTGGCGCATATTCGTTGACGGAAATGCGCCAGATTATTTCCCATGCCCGTACTCTGGATACTCCGCTAAAATGGGTAATCCTCCTGCTGAGTTATACCGGCGCACGGCGTACGGAAATTGCCAGCCTCACAGCCGCTCAGGTTAAATTGGATGCGGATTCAGATCGCTATTACCTGCTAATCTCTCCCGACTCCGGTGGTAAAACGGCAGCCGCAACACGTCAGGTTCCTCTCCACCAGCATTTACTGGATTGGGGATTTTTAGATTTCGTGGCTGCTTGTCAGGGAGGGGCGTTGCTCCCCGAGTACTCTTCGTATCCATTTGAAATTACAAAGCAATTCTCACTAGTTCGCGACCGTCTTGGCATTCCATATCTGGATGATTACAGCAATCGCCGCATTGTGCACAGCCTCCGACATACGTTTATCAGGCATGCTTCCGGGTGGGCATCGAACATGACTCATGTTCAGCAGGTGGTGGGCCATGAGAAAACCGGTATAGGGGTGACCCAGATCTATCTGGGTGCGGTTGCACTGTCCCTGTCTGTGGTGTGCTATGTGGTTGATAATCTCGATTATAGTTAAATATTTGTATTGACAATACGTAACTTATTGACATTTTGCAATTTTAATGTTAAATTAACTAAGTGGGGGATTTTTACTTTATTTTACCCCCTCACCTAAAGTCCCCGCTTGTGTCGGCGGGGCAATCCTTCCTTACTCCATTTGTAAATCAATATGTAAATTTTTTATTCACCTTAACTGAGGAGGTATTCTTATGTCTGAAAATCCTGTGTACCGTACTCGACAGTCTGTCGAGCGTGTAATCGCCGCGTTGTCCCCTGATGCCCTTGCACCTCATTTAGCCGCGTTGTACCGGGCGAACATGCGGGTAACACCCCTGCGGCTACTCTACCTCTACACTATTGCAATATCCGGCAACTGTTCCAGCCTCTACGATCTGGAGGAGGTTTTCCCCGCTTCTAATGTTTACCGCACGCTGGACGATTTAATCACTGGCGAAATCCTGTTTATGGAAACCCATCAGGGAGTCCCTTTGTATTTCAACACCGCATTTAAGCTGTCGAATGTAACCACCTGCGTCTGCTGCGGTGGAACCGTTATCTCCGGTGTTGAATTGGAAGATTCTCTCCCTGTGGATACCACAACCACTTTTTAATAAGACAATTTGAGGACCAATAATGACCACCAAAAAACCTAAGAATATTCCTAATCCCGACATGTCTCCGGAGCTCCAGCTATTTATCGATACGTTACGCGCGGAACATGCGCCCACTCCTGAGGGAGAGCAATTATTTGTTGATTCCGCCTTGCGGGATTATGTGCCTACTGTCCAGATTGCTGCGCAATATCATATTGCCCTGGGTAGGGTGCAGGAGATGATTTTGGCGGGTTATAGAATCAGTCTGGATGGTATGACCCGCGTTGCTCCAACGGGAATGTGTGCGGTTGTGCTGTTCAAACCTGAGGATATGCAGGCTACAGAACGCCAATCGCTCGCCGATGACGCCCGCAAAATTTACAAATCTCGCTGTCTCGCCTCCTTCGAGGCCGCTGTTGATGCTGTACTCGCTGACCACCAACGCCAGCTTGCCGAACAACAGGAGGCTGAGCGCGTTGCCCATGCGGAGAAAATGAAATTCTCCCTCCGCGAACTTCTGTTAGGGGGTATTTGACCATGAACGCTCAGGATGAATTGCCACTCAGTCTGAATCGTCGGCTGCGGGATTATATTGATGCTAACCGGGGCGAGAAGAGCCGCTCCGCATTTGTAAAACATCTCATAAACGCGCTGGCGAACGGCGCAATTTTAACGAACCCAGTCGAGGTAAAATGGACCAACCCCAACGAGAATTGATTGACCGATTTATTGAGTATTTACGCGCACGCGATTATGTTTTTAAACCTACCACCCGTGGCCCCGAGCTGTTTTGCGCTCTGGATGCTACTACCTACGATTACCACTCGGTAGCCCCACTGTTTTACTTTTGGTGTCGCCAGCATTCCGAGGTGTGTATTTGGCCTCTGGATGAGGGATGGGGCCAGTTGATGCAGCGCCTCCCGTTTGTGTCCCGAGAGATTTTTTCCCCGGCAGTTGAGCCTTCCCGTTTTGTTCCCCTCGCTGGTGGAACTCTTGCCCTCAATACCTATCGTAGATATGCCCCAGACGGCGCGGGTGAGGTTTCAACACCTGATCTGAGTGTCTGGCTGGAATATATAGAACGCCTGTTTCCTGATGCCTCTGAACGCCATACAGTCATGCAGTGGTTATCCCATATGTTCCAGCACCCGGAACAGCGTCCGAGTTGGCATTTGATGCTGACATCCGATACTGGCACTGGCAAAGGCGTTTTGTACGGGGAGGTTCTGTGTCCGCTGCTCGCCCAGCAGACATATTCCCTCAACAGTTTTAGTAAACTCACGGAGAAACATTCAACCATCCTGACGGACAGCATGCTGATTTTGTTGGATGACGTAAAAACGTCTAACGATGGTCAGGCTACTCTGCTCAAGTCGATCCTCTCTGAGGAGACACAACAGATTCGTCCTCTGTACGGCGACGCCAGAATGGAACGCTGTTATACCCGGATAATTCTCGCCAGTAACGAACACCGCCCCATGAAATTGGATGCTAATGAGCGTCGTTGGTATGCCCCGCGATTTATGGAGCATCGGACATCCCGTGAGGATACCCAACAATTTATTGGTGACCGCCTGATCCCGTGGTTGTGTTCTGGTGGGTTAGAGCTAGTTTTTCAGTGGTTTATGGTTTATGACCTCTCGGGGTTCAACCATAAATATGTGCCTCAGTCTCCCGCATTGTTGGACATGATTGACGCCAGCGTTACAACGCTTGAGCAGGCCGTGGATGATTTTTTAACTGAGAACAGGGTTTTCACCTTTGCAACATTTCAGGGCAGTTTTGAGGAGTACCGAAAAGACGACCTTGCCAAAAAGATTTTGACGGAACGGGGTTACATTAGCAAACGTCCCTATCAGAAACGTGAAAACCCTGTTACAGGGGTTTGTTCTCAGGAAAAATATTGGATGCCGGGGGATTTCTCTCCTGAAGATGCTCGCGAATGGCTCGCTGGTCGTAGTGCCAACCCCTCGTTTTAGTGGTGAGTTGTCGGGTGGAGTTCAGGCTGAAGTTCAACCATAGTTCAATCTGGAGTTCAACCTAAACATTAAAAAACCTTACAAATTAATGCGGAGTTCAGGAGTTCAACCTAACTCCAATTCTTCTTAGCTAACAGCAGTTACCGCCAAGGTTTCTTTGAACCGCAGGGGACTCCCCGAGTCGTTAGTGGCGTGATTGTTAAAGTGGTTCGACGCCACTCTACCACTTTTGCCAGTGTTACCCAGTCTGGGTAGACTCCCGCCAGATCTGGCGGGGGATTATATCTAAACAATCTGCTTTCACGCTGGCAATAATTTCTTAAGTAATGTTAAATTTTCCTTACAAATTATAATGTTATAATATAACAATAAATGGAGGCCGAATGGCACAAATACGAACCCAGCCGGGCGCAAACCAAGCCCGACTTTTTAAACTTTTTCAATCAAAAATGTTGGAGCTATCGTCGGAGGCTATCAACATGATTGAGTACAATTTCCGATATTTACAGCGCGTGGCGAATGACGAGCAGGTATCGCCCTCGCAGCGCATGGCCGCGATAAAACAGCTGGAGAGTTATATTAGGTGGTATGAAAAATATTGCGCGGACAACGGCGTTGCGTCTGAGGGAGACAATCCGACCCCTGAGGCCAAGTTGCTCTATGCCAAGCTTCAATTTTGATGTGCTCAAGGGGGCTATACGGCTCCCTGTTGGATTTCCTTTTTGATTCTATAGAATGTGGCGCGTCCACACCCAACCAGCTTGATAACCTCCTCATTGCTGTGTGTGCCCCGTTGCAGGTAACTGCCAATTTTCCCCCGCAACTCCTCGTCCCTCTGCCTCCCCTTGAACGCCCCGTTCGCCTTTGCTATCTCGATCCCCTCCCGCTGCCGCTGGCGGATAAAACTACGTTCCAGTTCCCCAACCGCGCCGAGCATGGTAATCATGAATTTACTGGTCGGACTGTCATCAAACACCATGCTGTTATCTATAAACTCCACCCGCACGCCACCAGCCGTGAACTCCTCCAGCAGTTCTAATAAATCTCTTGTTTGTCGTGCCAATCTGTCTACGGATTTTACCCGTACGGTATCCCCCGACCGCACAGCAGCGCGCAGTTTGGTCAGCTCCGGTCGATTGGTGTTTTTCCCGCTCACCTTGTCAATTAGCACCTCGTCACAGCCTGTTAACGCCTGAATCTGCCGCTCGACATTTTGTTCCCTCGTGCTTACCCGCACGTATCCGAAAATCCTGTTGCTCATTTGCCCCTCCTCTCGCTAAGTCTCAATATGGTGGTTTCAATGATACAGTATCATTTGAGTTATACTCAATGGGTATTGATACTAAAAATCCGTTTTCATAGTGAGTCTCATTAATGTGTACTCAAAAAAGACTTAAAAGAAGCGTTATTAGATAGGGTTGTCATTATTATGATATTTTAAAATCTTTAGTTACAGAAGGCGTGGTCGCTAAGTGAACGCTTAATGGTGAGGACGCTGGAGTTAGATATTTTATGCTATATATCATCGAGTGGAATAGAATATAAAAAGGAACACTATGAAAAACGCCCTGTACGTCCTCATGCTGGAACGTTTTTAGGCTTGTGTTAGTAAACTTCGGGAGTCGGAACGGCAACTCTACATTGAGATATCATATTGTGATATCGCCGAGGCTATAGAGGTTACTTTTGTAGCTTCAGCAAATTGACTTCTTGTGGGCCTGTTCGGTTGTCCAAGAATCACACCAGCAACTGCTATAACATCCGTTATGCCCAGTTGATCATTCACGGTATCAAGGAAGAGCCAGAAGTGAAGTTTCCCCACTGAAAGGTTTGAAATTCCCGCGTAGAAATAGGTCCCATTTAACTGCTCAACAGTATCCATCCCTGACCCTCATCATCCCTTTAGATATATTGATATTACTACCGAGCCTTACTAGAAGTAATAGAAATAATTAAGCCTCGTTGGTAGTACGCGTTTGTAACTGCTTTAGCATCGTGATGTTGATATGAGGTTTGCATTGGAATCCAGTGTTGAGAAAAAAGTTGCAACAAATCAATTTTTGATCAATTTTTGTTCAATTGACGTGATGATATTTCAAATACAGGGCAACCAAATGATTAATAAAAATGAGGAAAATCATAAAATTAAAGTTGCTCAGTATCTGAGGATGTCTACAGATCATCAGACATTCTCTATAGATAATCAGGCACAGTATATTAAAAAATATGCGGATGATCACAATATGGAGATCATTTGTACCTACGATGATGAAGGGAAGAGCGGTGTAACTGCTATTGGCAGAAATAACTTCAACAAATTAATTCAAGATGTAGTAACAGGGGAAATATGTATTGAGGCTGTGCTGGTATATGATGTAAGTAGGTTTGGTCGTTTTCAGGATAACGATGAGGCAGGACACTACAGCTATTTATTAAAATATCATGGGGTTAAAATAGTTTATTGTGCTGAAAATTTACCAGAAGAGTCACCGGAAATTCAGATGCTGACCCTTCCAGCCCTTAGATATGCCGCAGGTGCTTTCAGTAGAAATTTATCCATAAAGGTATTTGCTGGACATGTGAATCTTGTGAAAAAAGGTTTTTATCAAGGAGGGATACCGGGTTATGGTCTTCGTAGAAAATTAATTGACTCTAATTATAATGAAAAAATGGTTTTGAGCTCAGGAGAGAGGAAAAGTTTGCAAACGGATCGTGTAGTGCTAATTCCTGGCCCATTGAATGAGCTTGAAGTGATTAATCGAATATTTAATATGTTCATATTTGAATATTATAATGAGTATATGATTGCCGCTAAGCTGAATGATGAAGGTGTTAGATACACTGATGATGTTGAATGGAGTAGAAGTAAAGTTCACACGGTATTGATAAATGAGCGGTATTTAGGACGCTATGTTTATAATAGAACTTCAGGGAAATTAAAAGCTAAGCGAGTAAGTAATTCAGAAGAGGAATGGATTAGATACGAAAGTTTTTTTGACCCAATAGTGTCTTTTGAAAAGTTTAATTTAGCAAAGGAAATCATAAGTAGCCGTAGTTCCCATATGTCTGACGATGAGATCGTTGAGTATTTGAAAAAACGATTATGCCAAATTGGGAAACTTTCTGGTTTCATTATCGATGAAGATGAGTTAGGACCCTCAAGTAGTGTTGTCGCCACTCGTTTTGGAGGACTATTAAATGCGTATAAACTAATTGGTTATACACCTAAAAAAGATTATGGTTATATACAAACAAATAAGATGTTAAGAAGTAAGTATATTGAAATTATAAAATGCATTTACAATAAAATAAAGTTAAAGAACGTGGAAATCTCTGATGGGAAAATACTTGTTGTTAATAACTATCTTAAGCTTTCATTGATTTTATCGAGGTGTAGAAAAACACAATGTGGAAATTTACGATGGATAGTAAAGTTTGACCGTAGCTTAAACCCAGATATAAGTATTGTTGTTAGAATGGACTCTACAAATTCAACGCCAGTTGACTATTACATCCTGCCATATTTAGATTTCTTAGAGCAGGAGTTACGTATTAGAGAAAATAACTCTATGTTTTTGGAGCTATATAGATTTAGTGATTTAAATTTATTTTTAGACATGTTGTCAACTTATTCTACAGAGGCTGCATAATGGAAAATGAAAATGAAAAGATAACGATGATAAATATTTCATCAATAAAAATACCTAACCCAAGGTCAAGAAATGTCTTTCGACATGCTGAGATAACAGAAAGTATAGATAAAGGTGGGTTGAGGAAACCTATAACTGTTAGGCGTATACAAGATACTACCTATGAGTATGCTTTGGTATGTGGTCAGGGAAGGCTTGAGTCTATAACCAATCTTAAAGAAAATATTATCCCTGCTTTTATAGTTGATATTGACGAGGAAACGGCTTATTTAATGAGTCTTATTGAAAATATGGCCCGAGTTAACCCGAGGGCAGGGGAACAATTCAATAGGATAAAAGAGATGAAGTTAGAAGGTTTGTCAGATAAAGAAATTGCGAAATTTACGGGATTTTCTAAACACTGGGTAAATAACCTTACTATGCTTATAGGTAAAGGTGAGAGTAAGTTACTTGCAGCAGTGGAGTCTGGCAAGATACCAATCTCTCTTGCCGTTGAAATCGCTCGAACAGATTACAATGGGGCTCAAGAGCTATTTATACAAGCTTTTGAACAAGGTAAAATAAAGCATAAAGATGTAATAAAAATAAGAGCAATATTAGATGAGAGAAATGAGGGCCTAAAAGGCGTTCTCCATAGTTCATTTGGCTACAAAAAACAGAGTAAAAAATTGACTATGAATGAGCTTTCGAAAATATATCAAGACAACATTAATGAACACAAAAACCTGAGGAATAAAGCGCTTTTTGTTGAAGAGAATATTTTCTTGGCGCGACAAATCGCTCAGGAGTTGGTTTTGATTAATGAGTTTGATGAAGTTATTAAGAGCGAGGGGCTTGAGGAGTCAGTTTATTTGATTTTAAAAAAATAATTGCGAGGTAGTTATGATTAAGTATTGCTTTCAAAGTAAATCAGTGAAGTTTAATATAGATTTACTAAAGTATTCAAAATCGCTGCCATTGAATGTTAAGCAAAGTAAGAAGTACATTCAGATTAAGAAAACTTTAGTAGAGGTGGGGTTAATTGAACCCATTATTATTTATATTGATGGGGGTAGTAATGAGGTTAAGGTTGTTGATGGTCATTTGAGAATTGAAGCACTAAAAGAGCTTGGTGAAACAGAAGTTAAATGTCTAATATCCACTGTGTATGATACCTACACTCCAAATAGTAGAGTCAACCGAATTACTATTATACAGGAGCAGAAAATGATACAGCAGGCCATAAAGTCTGGAGTTTCAATTGAAAAGCTGAGCGCAGCGTTAGATATATCTATTGACACTCTTAAGGGGAAGATTACCATTTTAAATGGGATAGCTCCTGAAGTTATCAGCATTTTTTCTAACTTGAATGTACCTAAAGGTACATTGTATGTTTTAAAGAAAATGAAGCCAATGAGGCAAATTGAATGTTCAAATATTATGGTTAATCTCGATAACTTTTCAAGGCAGTTTGCATTGTCTTTACTGCATAGTTCACCTATTGGATTGTTGGTGCATGGAGATCAAAAAAATAAGTCACAGAGAGAGGGGCACCGTAAAGTTATAGATAGGCTTGAGAAGGAAATGGCTCAGGTTCATATTGAAACTGAAAAGATAAAGGAAATATATGGGGCCAACACCCTTAAGTTAGTAATTGTCAAGTCACATATTAAGAATTTGTTAGATAACCCTAAGATATTGCACTGGCTCTTGGATAATAAGCCTGATCTCTTGACTGAATTGAGGAAGATATCAAGTGTAAACTCCCTTAACTAATAATGGGTTATTAGATTTTAGTGGTTTTTATTTAGTATCGTAAAGCTTTTGGGTTTGCTTTAATGATAAAGTTAAATTTTCATGAGTTTAGCCTTTTATTATACTAATAATGTTCGATATTTATTTTCGCATGGACAACCCATTGCTGGCTTTGGGTTAAGCCTAAAACCTGTCGAATATAACTGTACAACAATCTGGTGTATGGTGTGGTCAACAGGTTAATTTATAGGGTATGATTATCTCTTAGTGGTTACAGTGAAAAGCTGAAAAAAACTTAACACTTTCAAAGACTCGGGGTGCCCCTCAGGGCTGAGATTTTACCCGTATTACCTGATCTGGATCATACCAGCGTAGGGAAGTCTCGGTGCCCCAACCGGTACCCGCCTTCTTGAACGCCGGTTGGGAGGAATATGCTCGCTCGACCTGATGTTTTCCCCGGCGCCCGCGCCGCGGCCTGTTTAACCCAATTTAAACGCCAATCCCCATTGATTCACTGCCTGACCAACGAAGTGGTGCAAGAGCTGACGGCTAACGTGTTGCTGGCGCTCGGTGCTTCCCCGGCGATGGTGGTGGAGCCGACCGAAGCGGCACAGTTCAGCCGTTTGGCAGACGCTTTGTTGATCAATATCGGCACCCTTAATGCCTCGCGTGCCGAATCCATGCTGGCGGCGATAGAAGCTGCCAATGCGGCAGGCACGCCCTGGACGCTGGATCCGGTCGCCGTCGGTGGGCTGGCGTATCGCACCGCCTTTGCCCAACGTTTGCTGGGCGAAAAGCCGGCGGCAATCCGCGGCAATGCTTCTGAAATTATGGCGCTGAGTGGCCTGCAGGCGAGTGGACGCGGCGTCGACAGCGCTGACGATTCACTGGCGGCGTTACCGGCGGCGCGCGAATTGGCGCGAAACAGTGGGGCCGTGGTGGCGGTGACCGGCGTGGTGGATTACATCACCGACGGCCAGCGTGACTGGGCGGTTGCCGGGGGCGACGTGCTGATGACGCGAGTGGTGGGTACCGGTTGCGCACTTTCGGCCGTGGTGGCGGCATTTTGCAGCCTGCCGGGCGACAGCCTGGACAACGTGGCGACTGCCTGCCGGGTGATGTCACTTTGCGGTGAGTTGGCCACGTGCCACGCCGCCGGGCCGGGCAGTTTTACCCCGGCATTCCTCGACGCGCTGTACCAACTGCGTCCGGAGGATCTGCAATGAAACGGATTAACGCGTTGACCATCGCCGGTACCGATCCTAGCGGGGGGGCCGGCATCCAGGCCGACCTGAAAGCCTTCTCCGCGCTGGGGGCCTACGGTGCCTCGGTAATTACCGCGCTGGTGGCGCAAAATACCCGCGGCGTGCAGTCGGTGTATAACATCGAACCGGCTTTTGTCGCTGCCCAGCTTGATTCCGTGTTCAGCGATTTGCGTATCGACAGCACCAAGATTGGCATGTTGGCCAACGCCGATATTGTGCAGGCGGTCGCGGAGCGTTTACGTCACTATCAGCCGTCGTTTGTGGTACTGGATACGGTGATGCTGGCGAAAAGCGGCGATCCTCTGCTGGCGCCGGAGGCGGTGGAATCGATTCGCTGCGAGCTGTTGCCGCTGGTGTCGATCATCACGCCGAACCTGCCGGAAGCGGCGGCCCTGCTGGAATGCGCCCCGGCGGAAAATGAACGCCAGATGCGTGAGCAGGGGCGAGCACTGTTGGCGATGGGTTGCCAGGCGGTATTGATGAAGGGTGGCCATCTTAGCGAAAGCGAAAGCCCGGACTGGCTGTTCAGTACGGGACTGGAGCAGCGCTTTACCGCACCGCGCGTAGCGACCCGCCATACGCATGGCACCGGCTGCACGCTGTCTGCCGCATTGGCCGCCCTGCGTCCGCGTCACGACGACTGGGCAGGCACGGTGGCTGCCGCCAAGGATTATCTGCAAAAAGCCTTGCAGCAGGCCGATACGCTGGAAGTGGGGCACGGCATCGGGCCGGTGCATCATTTTCACGCCTGGTGGTGAGCCAACTTTTTGCTACCCTTGTGGTCTGACTAGATCCAGGCCCGGTATTGGCCGGGTGCGATTAAATTTTATCAAGGGAGAAGGCCATGACAGGACAAAACGCACTTCGCGGCGCCATCTTCGGCGCGTTGCTCAGCTTCAGCGTGGGGGGCTTTGCCCAGCAGATCGTCACGACTTCTGATGTGATCCAGCAGCCTGGTTATCAGAGCAGTTGGCAGAATATGGTGAAGGGGCAGGCCCGCTTGCCCGGCTGGGCACGCAAAGGGGTGGGGACTTCGACCCCGGCGCAAAGCCTGAGCTGGAAAGGGCAAAACTATCTGGTGGGTAATATCTGTAAACCCCACGACTGCGCCAACAACTTTATGATGGTGGCGTTTAAAGAAGACAAGTCGCAGGCCTGGGCGGTACGCGTCGAGGTGGCGAATAAGCCGGAAGCGATTGATCATCCGAAGAAATACGCCAAATATCAGTGGTTGGGTAAACCGAACGACGATATGAAGGCGCTGTTGAAGCAACAGTTCGAGAATAATCCGGACTGGAAATAAGCGGATTAGAAGCCCCTCTCCCAAAGGAGAGGGGACAAACGGGCAGCATTAGTTAATGGGTCAGCCGATACCGGCCTGATGCAGGTCGTGCAGGTTGATGGCACCCACCAACACCCCCTCAAGATTGACCACCGGCGCAGCGCTGATGTGTTGTTCGTGCAACGCTTCCAGTGCTTCTCCGGCGCGCCATTGTTCCGGTAAACGGTAGCCGGGGCGGGTGATCGCCGGGCTTAACGCATCCTGCAGGCTATTGCCTTTCACCAACCAGCGACGCAGGTCGCCGTCGGTAAACACCCCCACCACTTTTTGCTGTGCGTCGCACACTGGCACCAGCCCCAACCCGGTACGGCTCAGTTCCAGCATCGCTTCCATTACGTTGGCGCTTTCGCTGACCTGCGGCAGGCGATCGCCGGTGCGCATCAGGTGATGTACCCGGTTCAGCAGGCGTGCGCCCAGGCTGCCGCCCGGATGCGAACGAGCAAAGTCTTCGGCGTTGAAACCGCGTTGACGCATCAGCGCCATTGCCAGTGCATCGCCCATCATCAGCGTATTGACCGCGCTGGAGGTTGGCGCCAGCCCCATCGGGCAAGCCTCACGCTCTACGCTGATGTCCAGCATGCAGGCCGCCGCCTGGGCCAGCGGTGACTCTTTGCCGCCGGTAATGGCGATCACCGGGATGTTATTTTCCGCCAGCAGCGGCAGGATCAAATCCAGCTCCTTGGCGCGGCCGGAATAGGAGATAAACACCACCACGTCGTCGGCGCCGATCATGCCGAGATCGCCGTGCAGCGCTTCCGCAGGGTGGACGAAGAACGACGGCGTGCCGGTGCTGGCCAGCGAGGCGGCAATTTTTTTGCCGATGTGGCCGGATTTGCCGATGCCGGAAATCACCGCCTTGCCCCGGCAGTTCAACAGCAGTTCGCAGGCGCAGACGAAATTGTCGTCCAGGCGCGCCAGCAGGCGCTGCGCTTCGGTCAGCTCAATTTCCAGCGTTTCGCGGGCAAAGGCCAGCAGGGCAGTAGCGTTACTCATCGGAATCTCCGGTAACCACATCAGAAGGAAAGGAAGGTGAAAATATCACGACTCAGGGGAAATCACTAAGTACAGCGTCTTTCTATGTGGTCAATTCCGGATCGGGATCGCAGAGGCAGAATAATAGCAAGCCCAATGCATTGGGCTTGCAGTATGAAGAGCCGCGAATCAGGCGATGGTGACTTTTTTGTCCAGATAGGTGTCCTGCACGGCGTTGATCAGCGCCACGCCTTCTTTCATCGATTTCTTGAACGCCTTGCGCCCCAGGATCAGGCCCATGCCACCCGCACGCTTGTTGATGACTGCGGTGCGCACCGATTCCTGCAGGTCGTTTTCACCGGCGGCGCCGCCGGAGTTGATCAAGCCCGCGCGGCCCATGTAGCAGTTGGCCAGCTGGTAACGCACCAGATCTATCGGGTGATCGGTGGTCAGCTTGCTGTAGACGCGGTCATCGGTGTAGCCGAATTTTACCGCGCGGTAGCCGCCGTTGTTTTCCGCCATTTTTTGCTTAACGATATCGGCGCCGATGGTGGCGGCAATATGGTTGGCCTGGCCGGTGAGATCGGCGCTGGAATGGTAATCCACGCCGTCTTTGGTGAACGCCGGGTTACGCAGATAGGCCCAGAGTACGGTGACCATGCCCAACTCGTGCGCGCGTTCGAAGGCGGCGGAGATCTCCTCGATCTGGCGGCGAGATTGCTCGGAGCCGAAGTAAATGGTTGCGCCGACCGCGACCGCCCCCATATTGAAAGCCTGCTCGACGCTGGCGTACAGCGTCTGGTCGTATTGGGTCGGGTAGCTCAGGGTTTCGTTATGGTTCAGTTTGACCAGGAACGGAATTTTGTGGGCATAGCGGCGTGATACCGACGCCAGCACCCCGTAGGTGGAGGCGACGCAGTTACAGCCGGCTTCGATTGCCAGTTCGACGATGTTTTTCGGATCGAAATACAAGGGGTTGGCGGCGAAAGAAGCGCCGGCCGAGTGTTCAATGCCCTGATCGACCGGCAGAATCGACAGGTAACCGGTGCCGGCCAGGCGGCCATGGTTGAGCAGGGTTTGCATGGAACGAAGGACGGTATTGGGACGGTTGTTATCGATCATTATCCGGTCGACAAAGTCGGCGCCCGGCAGGTACAGATTCTCAGCAGGGATGGTGGTACAGCGGTGTTGCAACAGGTCTTCCGCTTCCTTTCCTAACAACTGTGCAATATCAGTCATGATTAACTCCTGATTAGCTTCCTAATACACCGGCAGCAAAAAACAGTAAGGTATGAATGGTTGCCCGCGTAGTAAAAAGCAGTGATTGAAGCTGTAAAAACGATAGTAATGAAATCCTGATGGCAAGGAGAAACAATAGATGCGATTGAGAGGAAATGCCATTTGCAAAGCCAAATAGCGGGGGACGATCGCCCCCTGGAAGGTCGGTGCTTGACTATTCGGCGTCGAACCACTCGGTATTTTGCAAAGAGATGGGGGTAATGGAGTAGATCATCTCTTGCAGGTGCTCATGGATGGCACGCTCGGCGGCATCGGCATCCTGCGCTTTCAGCGCGGCAAAAATGCGGTAATGCTGCTGCAGCAGGCTTTCCGGCGGTGATACTTCGCTCAGGCTGAGAAAACGCACCCGGTCCATGGTGGCCTTGATGGTTTCTATGGTCTCCCAGGCTAACGGGCATTCGGCAAACTGGGTGAGCAACTGATGAAATTCATCGTCCAACACCAGGAATTCACGCGTCTGCTTGTTCTGCGCCGCCAGCTCCTGACGGTGCAAATTATGCTCCAGCGTCATCAGCTGTTCCTGGGTGATGCGCTCTGCCGCACGGCGCACAATTGCGCATTCTACCGCCTGACGGATAAAGCGTCCGTCGGCCACCCGTTTGGCGGAAATCTTCATCACGAAAGTCCCGCGCTGCGGCAAGATCTGCACCAATCCGGCCTCCGCCAGCTTGATAAAGGCTTCGCGCACCGGTTGGCGAGAAACGCTAAAGCGGGTGGAGATCTCTTTCTCTGACAACAGCGTGCCGGGGGGAATGGTGCAGTCGACGATATCCTTACGCAGGAAACGGTAGATCTGCTGATTAACCGGGAGGCTATTAGTGAGATTGTAGGATTCAGACATGGTGACGATCGGTCATTTAGCTTGGATTTGGATGCCACCATACTAGCAGATTATCTTGCTGCCGCGGCGGATAATTCCTAATGCAGCAACCTAACGCTGAGTGGATTCACCCAGCGTTTTATACAGATAAAACTGGCAGTAATCTGGCCACACTCTCTTTGGCACCCTGCGCCAGCAGCGCCAGATAGGCATCAGTTACGGCACTGACGAATCGTGGGTTATCAGGAAGATCGTGGCCAAACACCGTATCAAGCTGCAGCAGCGCCAGCACCCGCTGTGGGCCTTCGTGGCTGTTGCCGACCAAATCGGCGAGGCGTTCACTTAAGGGATCGCTGATCTCAATAGGCTGACCCTGTTCATCCTTGCCGCCGACGTAACGCATCCAACCGGCGACGCCTAAAGCCAGACAGCTGAAATCGCTGCCGTGCGCCAGATGCCAGCGAATGGCGTCCAGCATGCGCTGCGGCAGTTTCTGCGTGCCGTCCATGGCGATCTGCCAGGTTCGGTGCTTTAGCGCGGCATTGCGGTAACGGGCCAGGAGTGAGTCTGCGTATTGCGTCAAATCCAGGTCGTGGACCTGCAGCGTCGGTGCCTGCTCTGTCAGCATCAGGTGCCGTGCGGCATTAACGAAACCTTCGTCCTGCATGCAGTCGCTGATATGCTTATAGCCGGCCAAATAACCCAGATAAGCGAGAAACGAATGGCTGCCGTTGAGCATCCGCAGCTTCATTTCTTCGTAGGGCAGCACGTCGCTGACCAGTTCGGCACCGGTCTTTTCCCATGCCGGACGTCCCTGCGGAAAGTTATCTTCGATCACCCATTGGCAGAAGGGCTCACAGGCGACGGCAACCGGATCGGCGATGCCACCGAGTAAAGCCTCGATGTGTTGCCGTGTTTCCGCCGTGACAGCCGGGACAATGCGGTCAACCATGGTTGATGGAAACGCGACCTGTTGTTCGACCCAGGTGGCCAGTTCCGCATCTTGCCGCTGAGCCAACTGACTGAGCACGTTGCGGGTCACCTGACCGTTGGCCGGCATGTTGTCGCAGGACATCACGGCAAACGCCGGCAGCCCTCGTTCCCGCCGTAGCCGCAGTGCGGCCAGGATCAGACCAGGGGCGGATTGCGGGTGCAGCGGGTGGGCGATGTCATGCTGAATATCAGGATGTTCCGCCAGTAACTGGCCGCTGGCAGGCTGGTAACAGTAGCCTTTTTCACTGATGGTCAGCGAAACGATGGCAACTTCCGGCTGTGCCATGGCCTCGAGCACGGCTTCCAGTCCGTCAACCTGCAGGTGTAACGCCTGCCTGACAACGCCGATCACCTGGCCGTGCCAGCCGTCATTGTCCATTTCGGCGACCGTATACAACAAATTCTGTTGCTGCAGGTCGGCGATTTTTTGCCGGCCGTTGTGCATGCTGATTACGCAGTAACCCCAGTCGCTGGCGTGCTCGTTAGCCAACTGTTCGGTATATACCGCCTGATGTGCGCGGAAAAACGCGCCAAAACCCAGATGCACGATGCGCGGTTTAATCCTTTCGCGTGAGTAACCCGGTTGCGCAACTGCCGTCGGCAGCGGGCTGTTGCTGGAAAGTGTCATGCTGGAGTTCCTGAAAGTGAGGCAGAAAACGGGGCGACATTTGCCACCCCGGATGCGTTAGGGTTTTGAGATTTGCGGTTGCACGCTATTGCGTGGCGCTTTGATCACCAGCAGTACCAGCACCGCCCCGAGCGCGGCCACGCCACCCGCCAGCATAAAGGCGCTGTCGAACTTGCCGGTGTTTTGCACAATGTAGCCGGTCACCACCGGGCCAATGATGCCGGAAACGCTGCCGACCAGATGGATAAAGCCGCTGGCGCCACCGACCCGGGATTTATGCACCACGTCCTGGATAATCGCCCAGTAAATCGCGCCGGTGATGTACAGGAAGAAGATCGACACCGACATCAGCATGACCGCCGGTACCACGCTGCTGACGGTTCCCGCCAGCGCCACGCAGACAGCCGCCGCCAGCAGGCTGGTGACCAGCACAATCTTGCGTGACAGCAACAGCTTGCCGGTGATATTGAAAATCTTGTCGGAGATATAGCCACCGAGCGCCAACCCGACAAAGCCGACAATCCACGGGATCATGGTGGTGAGGCTCATTTCCTTGATGTTCAGGTTGTGCGCCTGCACCAGATACGCCGGGAACCAGCTCAGGAAGAAGAACAGGATGTAGTTGTAGCAGAAGAAGGCGAACGCGGTGACCAGGATGATCGGCTGCTTCAGGTAGTAGCCCAATCCATGCGCGGCGTCGCTCAACTCTTCTTCTTCGCTGATTTTTTCCTCTTTCAGTTTGTTGATCAGCGCCCGCTCGTTTTCGCTGACGTGCTTGCTCTTGGCCGGGTTATCCGCCACCACGAAGAACCACACCAGCATCCAGACGATGCCGATCGAGCAGATGATCATGAACGCCGCCCGCCAGCCGAACGCCAGCGCCAGATAGCCGACGATCGGCCCGGCTACCGCGCCGCCCAAAGGCGAACCGGCGCTGAGCAGGCCCATGGCGGTGGCCGCCTGTTTCTTCGGGAACCAGCCGTTGATCATTTTGTTGGCGGAAGAGCTGATCGGCCCTTCGGCCATGCCGAACAGGATGCGCAGGATCAGCATGGAATAGAAGCCGGTGGCGAACGCCGTCATGCCGCAGAAGATTGACCATAAGGCCACGGCGATGCCGAGTACCAGCGTCGGGCCGTACTTGTCGACCGCCAGCCCGCCGATAAAGTTGAAGATGGCGTAGCCGAAGAAGAAGCTGCCGAAGATGAGGCCGAACTGCTCGGCGTTCAGCATCAGATCTTTTTCGATCATCGGTACGGTAATCGACAGCGCGACGCGGTCGAGGTAGTTGATCATAAAGACCATGAACAGCAGGAATACTATGGTCCAACGCAGGTTTTTAAACATGAAAGCACTCCATATATTTCTAGTTTTGATGCTTTGTTCTCTGCAAGGGCGGCCAGGCCGCCCTATGCCCCGGTGTTAACAAAACTAACTGAATTGCAGTAACACTTTGCAGCAGGTGCGCTGATCTTTTTCGAACATCAGCATCGCCTGTTCCACTTCACTGGCGGCGACGCAATGGGTGATTAACCGCTGCGGGTCGATTTTTCCGCCGGCCATCCAGTCGATAACCTGCGGGAAGCGGGCGCTGTTGAGGCGCGAGGAGAAAATCGACAGCTCCTTGCTGGTGATGCTTTGCTGGGTGACGGTGCAGGCATCGCCGGAGAAACCCATGATGCCGATGCGCGCCGCCGGTGATGCAAGGTTAATGGCTTCCTGCAAAATAGCCGGGTGGCAGGCGGCGTCGACGATCAGCGTCGGGCGGATGCCGCGTCGTTCCAGTTCTGCCGGCAGCGAAGCCTCGGCGTTATTGAACGTCCAGTCGGCACCGTTTTCTTGCGCCATAACCAGCCGTTCAGCAATGCGGTCGGTGACGATCACCTGCTTCACGCCGTAGACCCCTTTCAGCGTTTGGATCACCGTCAGCCCCATCGGCCCGGCGCCGTAGATCAGCGCGATATCATCGGCCCTGGGCTGCAGATGGGCGGTGATATTGGCGGCAATGGTGAAAGGCTCGACCATCGCGGCGTGGCGATCGCTGATGCTTTCAGGAATGCGGTAAGCGTTGCGCGCCGGGGCGCAGGCATAATCGCTGAAGCCGCCGTCGCGGTGCACGCCGATCACCTGCAGCTCGGTACAGACGTTGGGGCGCCCGATGGAACAAGGATAACAATGGCCACAGCTCACCACCGGATCCACCGAAACGCGTTCGCCGATGCGTTGCGGATCGACGTCGCTGCCCACCTGGTCGATCACGCCGAAAAACTCATGGCCGATCACGCGCGGGTAGCGGGCGAACGGGTTATGCCCATGATAAATGTGCACATCGGAGCCGCAGATGCCGGCAAACTTCACCTTTACCCGCACTTCGCCGGCCGCCGGCTGCGGCAGTGGGCGCTGCTGGATAACCAGCCGGCCAGGTTTTTCAATCACCACGCTTTGCATTGCGCGTTCTCCCGTTACCAGTTCCATAAGGTGCCGTCCTCCAGGCGCGCGACCGGCAGATAGGCCGGTTCGTACGGATAGCGTGCGGCCAGTTTTTCGTCGAACTCAATGCCCAACCCCGGTTTGTTGCCCGGGTGCATGTAGCCGTCGTTGAAGGTCCAGCTGTGCGGGAACACCTCGAGCATTTGTTCGGAGTAACCCATATATTCCTGCACGCCAAAGTTCGGTACCCACAGATCAAAGTGCAGCGCCGCCGCCATGCAGATAGGCGACAGGTCGGAAGGGCCATGCGAACCGGTACGCACCTGATACAGCGAGGCGAAATCGGCGATGCGGCGCATGCCGGTGATACCGCCTGCGTGGGTGAGGGTGGTGCGGATATAGTCGATCAGCTGTTCTTCAATCAGCTGTTTGCAGTCCCAGATGCTGTTGAAGACTTCGCCGACGGCGATAGGCGTAACGGTATGCTGGCGGATCAGGCGGAAACATTCCTGGTTCTCCGCCGGGGTCGGATCTTCCATCCAGAACAACCGGTACTGTTCAATGCTTTTGCCAAAGCGCGCGGCCTCGATCGGCGTCAACCTGTGGTGCATGTCGTGCAGCAGATGCTCGTCAAAACCGAACCTGTTGCGCACCGCCTCGAACAGCTTGGGGGTGAAATCGAGGTATTTCTCCGTGGACCACAGCTGCTCTTCCGGCCAGTTGCCTTTGGTGGCCGGTTCGTAGGCCAGCCCTTTGCCTTTGGCCATGCCATAAGTGGTTTTCATGCCCGGCACGCCGCACTGGGCGCGAATGGCTTTAAAGCCCAGCTCTTTATGTTTGGCGTAGTCGTCGAGCACTTCGTCGATGGAATGGCCGGTGGTGTGGCAGTAAACCATCACGCCGGTGCGCGATGCGCCGCCCAGCAGCTGATACAGCGGCATATTGGCGGCCTTGCCCTTGATGTCCCACAGCGCCATATCGACGGCGGAGATGGCGGACATGGTGACCGGGCCGCGCCGCCAGTAGGCGCCTTTATAGAAGAATTGCCAGATGTCTTCGATCTGGTGGGCATCGCGGCCGATCAATTGCGGGCAGACATGATCTTTCAGGTAGGAGGCTACCGGCAGTTCGCGGCCATTGAGGGTGGCGTCGCCGATGCCGGTAATGCCGTCGTCGGTGGTGATCTTCAGCGTGACGAAATTCCTGCCTGGGCAAGTGACAAACACCTCTGCGTTAACAATTTTCATAACGTCTACATCCTGTTCCCACGGGTCATTAATAGGGGGAAAATACGCTATGAACTAACTACCATACAAGTATGATTTAAAGGATTTGCCGGGGAAGATCACATTTCATCGCGTAATGAGGCAAGAGAGGAGGGGGAACCGGCAAGGGGGCGCAGCAGGCCGGCTGCGCCCAGGGATCAGAGACTTAGCCCAGCAGCTCGCAGTTTGGCGGCAGGCGGCATTCAATGGCGTTCGGCAGCACTTCGATGCGGAAATGCGTGCCCTTCAGCGGCTCGCCGTCGAGGTTAAAGGTGATCTCGTGCGGCGCATTGATTTCCAGCCAAGGCAGCGCGGCGCTAACCACGTTTTTGTTTTCCTCGCCGTTAACCAGGCTGGCCACCAACGCCGGCAGCAGTTCGTCTGCGATCAGCAGCCGCAGTTGCAGCAGCCCGTCGTTGATTAACGCGTCCGGGCACAGCTGCTGGCCGCCTCCGGCCTGCTTGCCGTTGCCGATGCCAATCACCAGCGCGTCTCCGGACCACTGGAAATCCGGCCCGCGGATCTCGCAGCGGTCGGCCTTCAGCGTATCCATGCGCAGCAGGCCATGAATAAAGTAAGAAACGCCGCCCAGTACGGCCTTTAGTTTTTCCGGCGTTTCGGTGGTGATGCGGGTGCCGAAACCGCCGGTCGCCATGTTGATAAAGTAGCGTTCGTCATTGACCTTCGCCAGATCGATCGGCACCGCACGGCCTTTCGTCGCCAACTGCAGCGCCTGTTCCGGTATCAGCGGAATATTGCAGGCCACGGCGAAGTCATTGGCGGTGCCCAGGGGCAGTATGCCCAGTGCCGGGCGGCTGCCCGCAGGCAGCGCCGTCAGCGCGGCGGCCACTTCGTTGATGGTGCCGTCGCCGCCGCCGGCAATCAGCGTGGCGACCCCCAGTTGGCAAGCTTCCTTCACATAGCGCGCTGCGTCACCCTGTTCCCAGGTAACGCGAACGTGCAGGGTCTGGCCCTCATCCCGCAGCTTCTGCACCGCAAGGCGAACGTCTTCGTTGCCTGCGCCTTTGCCATTAATGATAAGAAGCGCTGACGTGTGTTGACTCATTCCCTCTCTCCCGGCTGACCAATGCTTTGGACTGAAAAAGATAAACTACAAGCGGAGAGCAGACCATCAGAATATTCAGTTAATTCTGATTATCGTCAGCGGGCCAATGATTATTTCTGCATATTTGGCTTAATTTAAGATATAGGTGCGGTATCAGCAGCGAGTTATCGTTAATGGTTTAATTAATCGATGAGGTTGGGTATTTATATGGAAATGCGGATTGGCGTGTTATTAAAATAGATAACGCGACAATTTTAACTGTCGAAAAATATTAGGGTTTCATCTGCGGGTATTTTGACGGCACCAAAGAAAAAGCCAGCCCAAGGGAGATTGGACCGGCTAAGGAGGTGGTTCCTAGTATTGCTATGCAAATATTTTTCATTCTTGGTTTTAAGCAGGCTGATGGTAACCAAGCTGCGCGGTAATTGATGTGATCCAATTCTAATATTTGCTAAAAATCGCCACCTAAGGGTGGCGATGGGTGTTTTTACGCGGCGGGACTCTGGGTGTCCGGTAAATTGCGGATCAGCAATGCGTAATTGAGATCGATATCCTGTGGGATCGGCAAATAAACGATGTGCCCGTTGCCCGGTGCCACGTCGATCGCTTCGCCTTTTTTATTTTGCATGCTCTCCAGGGTAAACAACACGTTACCGCCGGGGGTCATCATCTCCACGCCGTCGCCGATCATAAACTTGTTTTTCACGTCCACTTCCGCCCAGCCGTCGCGCCTTACGCCGGTAAATTCGCCGACGAACTGCTGGCGTTCGGACAGCGAGGAGCCGTAATCGTAATTTTGCTGCGCCTCATGCACGTGGCGGCGCAAGAACCCTTCGGTGTAACCGCGGTGCGCCAAACCTTCCAGCGTGGTCAGCAGCGAGGGATCGAACGGCTTGCCTGCGACCGCATCGTCAATGGCGCGACGGTAAACCTGTGCGGTGCGCGCGCAGTAGTAAAAGGACTTGGTGCGGCCTTCAATTTTCAGCGAATGCACGCCGAGTTGAGTCAGACGCTCTACGTGCTGGATGGCGCGCAGATCTTTCGAGTTCATGATGTAGGTGCCGTGTTCATCTTCAAAGGCGCTCATGTATTCATCCGGCTTTTGCGCTTCGGAGAGCATGAACACCTTGTCGGTCGGCGCGCCAATGCCCAGCGTCGGCTCGACGGTCTGCACCGGGATAGGCTCATGCAGATGCACGATGTTGCCGGTGTCATCCTCTTTGCCTTCTTCCGCCTTGTACTGCCAGCGGCAGGCGTTGGTGCAGGTGCCTTGGTTGGGATCGCGCTTGTTGATGTAACCGGACAGCAGGCAACGGCCTGAGTAGGCCATGCACAGCGCGCCGTGGACGAAGATTTCCAGCTCCATCTCGGGGACCTGGCTGCGGATCTCGGCGATCTCCTCCAGCGACAGCTCACGCGACAGGATCACGCGCGTCAGCCCCATCTGCTGCCAGAACTTCACCGTCGCCCAGTTGACCGCATTGGCCTGCACCGACAGATGAATGTCCATCTGCGGGAAGGCTTCGCGCACCATCATGATCAGGCCGGGATCGGACATGATCAGCGCGTCCGGGCCCATGTCGATCACCGGTTTAAGATCGCGCAGGAAGGTTTTCAGCTTGGCGTTGTGCGGGGCGATATTCACCACCACGTAGAATCTTTTGCCCAGCGCGTGGGCTTCGTTAATCCCCTGTGCCAGATTCTCGTGATTGAATTCGTTATTGCGCACCCGCAGGCTGTAACGCGGTTGGCCGGCATAAACGGCGTCCGCACCGTAGGCAAAGGCGTAACGCATGTTTTTCAGCGTCCCCGCCGGGGAGAGGAGTTCCGGTGTAAACATAATGAGTCTCGGTCTGATTTCAGGTCAGTACCGCACCACCAAATGGCGCAGTAAAAGCGGGGGATTGTAGCGGCAGAGCGGCAAGAAATCAGCAGGTAACCGGATTTATTACAGGGAGATTGATCCTGGTCATAAGAAAAACGCGCGATGGCGACCATCGCGCGTCGCTCAGATGATGTTATGCGCTCAAATCGCGCACGTCGGTGCTCGGGCCGTTTTTGATTACCGATTGAATGCCGTTTTTGGCAGCAGTTTCAGAGCTGTACATTTCGCTGACGCCGATCACCTGATGGTTTTTGGCCTTCAGCACAAAGTAAGGCTGATTGCTGGTGCTGTGCTTGATTTCATATTGCGCTTCGTGGGGAGAATTGGTTTGCACCGAGGCAATGCCATTCTCCGCCGAGGCCTTGCTGGCGTACATCTCGCTGGCCAGAATGATTTCGCCATTGCTGGCTTTCAGGTTGAAGTGGTATTGCCCATTCTTTGCTTTTTTCAGCTCATAGTGACCGATTGCCATGGTTCCTCTCCTGTGGGTTCCGATAAGTGATGTAAGTGTAGCCAATAGCTTGAAATTGGGCGGCTAATAAACCTGACTTGCGCACCATAGCGCAAAAAACAGGCGATTTTTTTGCGCTGGCGTTGAGTTTCAGCCAGCGAAAAGTGCTGTAGCACGAGAAGCTAATGGCGGATTGTGATGCTGAAAGTTTGCGCAGCTGGCTGCATTATTGCCAAGGCAGTATTTCGCCGGCGGCGATGACGCGCTAAGGTTGGCCCGCTGTGCAAGTGGTGGTTAAAAAATGATCGCAGCATCTTGGCATCGAAGCTCAACAGGCATATGCTTAGGCCTATGCCTGTCAGAGGAGATGAAAATGGAAAGAGTCGCGAAGCTGTTTAAAAACGGCAGAAATCAGGCGGTGAGATTACCCGTGGAATTCGAATTCGATACAGATCGCGTGTATATCCGCCGCGATCGGGAGGGAAACGTGATTTTATCGAAATATCCGGCGAAACCTGACAGCTGGGCTCCGCTGCTGCAAATGATCGCACAAACGCAGGTACCGCAGGACTTCCTGACCGCGGAGGATCGTCAGCAGGGGATGGCCACCCGCGATCCCTTTGCCGGGGAAGAATAAGCATGTATATGTTTGATACCAATACGGTCAGCCAGCTCTTTCGTCGGCACCCTCGTCTGCTCGGCTTAATGGAAAAGATCCCGCCTTCTGCGGTCTGCATTTCCAGTATTACCGAGGCTGAATTGCTCTATGGTGTCGCCAAACGGCAGAGTCTGACGCTGAAAGCGACGGTTGCGGCATTCCTTGATTCCGTGACGGTCTATGCTTGGGACAGTGAAGCCGCGCATTGCTATGGCGCTATGCGGGCGGAGATGACAAAAAACGGGCGAACGATGGGGGCTTTGGATCAGCTTATTGCCGCACACGCCCAGAGCCGCGGTGCGACGATTGTGACTAACGATAAGGCGTTCGCCATGGTGCCAGGCCTGGCAGTGGAAGACTGGACTTAAAGCCCATTCACCAGCCGGCAAGGCTCGGCTTCCCAGCGATAGCCCACGCCGTACACCGAACGGATAAAGGACTTCTCGCCGTCGATCAGTTCCAGCTTGCGCCGCAGGTTTTTGATATGACTGTCGATGGTACGGTCGGTGACGACCCGGTAGTCGTCATACAGATTATTCAGCAGTTGCTCACGTGAGAACACGTTGCCCGGTTGGCTGGCCAGCGTTTTCAGCAGGCGAAATTCTGCCGGGGTGAGATCCAGCATTTGGCCCTGATAGCTGGCCTGAAAGCGTGGTTCATCAATGTGAAGCTGAGTTTCTTCCTGCGTATTATCCAACGGGCGGTAGCAACGGCGCAGAATGGTTTTCACCCTGGCGACCACTTCACGCGGGCTGTAAGGTTTACAGATGTAATCATCTGCGCCGATCTCCAGCCCCAGCAGGCGATCGATCTCCTCGATTTTCGCCGTCACCATCACCACCGGAATATCGGTAAAACGGCGCAACTCGCGGCAAACCGTTAACCCGTCGCTGCCCGGCAGCATCAAGTCCAGCAGGATCAAGGCAGGGGAATGGGCATGTACCGCCGGCACCACCTCACTGCCATTGGTCAGCCAGTGCGTGGCGTATCCCGCAGCCTGCAGGTAGTCCACCAGCAGTTGGCCGAGCTTGGGTTCATCTTCAACAATCATAATTTGTAACGGCTGGTTCTGGGTTTCCATCATGACGCCTTATTCATTACCGGGGTGGCGAATTCTACAGTAATCCGCACGCCGCCCAAAGGCGAGTGCTGTGCGTAGATCTTCCCGTTGTGTGCTTCCACTATGTTTTGACAGATCGATAACCCGAGTCCGGAACCGCCGCTGGCGCGATTACGCGAACCTTCGGTACGGTAGAAGCGTTCAAAAATGAGTGCCAGTTGCTCGTCATTGACGCCCGGTGCGCTGTCCTGCCAATAGATTAGCAGGCGGCCCGGCAACGATTCTGCACCGATCTCCAGCTTACCCTCGGCATCGGTATAACGCAGGCTGTTTTCCAGCAGGTTATTAAACAGTTGATTAAGCCTGTCGGGATCGCCAAACAGCGGTGCCTGCTCTGGTAGCAGTGTCACGATCTCCAGCCCTTTAGCGTGGAACCGGTCGCGGAAGCTGGCGACCGCAACTTGCAGCAGGTGCACACAGTCGAGCGGTGATTTACGGTAGGCGAGCGCGCCGAGATCGGATAACGACAGTTGATGCAGGTCATCGACCAGCTTGGTCAGGGTGGCGACTTCCGCCAGCAGTGAGCTGAGTGAGGCCGGGGTGGGCTGACGCACGCCATCTTGCAAGGCTTCGAGTTCGCCGCGCAACACCGCCAGCGGGGTGCGTAATTCGTGCGAGACGTCGGCCATCACGGCGCGTCGCATCTGCTCATTTTTTTCCAGTGAGGTGGCAAGCTGGTTAAAGTCCAGCGCCAGTCGCCCCAGTTCATCCTGGCTGCTGACCGCCACGCGGGTGCTGAAATCCCCCGCCGCCAGCCGATGGGTACCCGCTACCAGGCGTTTGACCGGCGCCAGTAGTCCGCGCGACATCAGCCAGGTCACCGCCGCAGCTAACAGGGTGGAGAGGGCGACAATCATCCAGCTGGTGCGTCTTTGCTGTTGGTCGAAGTTGATGTCGGTATTGCGCGTCAGCCTCTCTACCGGGGTGGTGAGCACCCAGCCGACAATTTCATTGTTGTAGCGGATGGGATGACGCGGGCCTTCCTTTGGCAGCGGGCCGGAATGCCCCACCAGCCGGTTAAACTGGCTGTCCACCACCCAGAACTGGGTACGCCAGCCCTTGGGCGGCAGATTGTGGCTGCTGTCGCTGTTTTGTTCGAACGAACGCATGATCTGGTAAACCACCTGATCGTTATTGCGCAGAAAGACCCAGTTACCGTGGTGACTGTATTGTTCTTCCAGCGCTTCACTCAGCATGTTGATGCGCTGCTCGTTACTGTTCTTGATGTAGTCGATAAAACCGCGTTCGAAGCTGACACGCACACCCCAGTGCATGGTGATTAACACCAGCATGCAGGTGGCGAAAATCGCCATGAACAGTTTACCGGTAATGCCTATTTTCATTATTGCAACCTCGTGGAGCCTGTGCCCGGCTCTTTGGTCAGCGTACGGTTAGTGGTGGTATCAGCCGGGACGCGGGCGAAGGCCAACGCGGGCAGGGCGATGATTAATGCCATGCAGCAGTAGCTGTAAATAAACGCGCTGTGGATAGCCGGGCTGTCGGTGACCACCTGATGATGGGCGAAGCTGCCGATCAGAATACCGGCGATGCTGACGCCAAGGCTCATCGACAGTTGCATCACCATCGACAGCAGGCTGTTGCCGCTGCTGGCCAACCGGTCCGGTAAATCTTTCAGCGTCAGGGTATTCATCGCCGAGAAGCGCAGTGAGTTAACCATGCCCTGGAAGAACAGCACCACCGGCAGCAGCCAGATCCAGCCGAGCATGGCCACCAGCGGGAAACTCAGGCTGATCAGCGCCAGCATCAGCGTCGCGGCTACCAGCACGTTGCGGTACCCAAAACGGTTAACCACTCGTACCACTATGCGTTTCATCCCCATGCTGCCGATGATCATCGGGATCATCATCAGCCCGGCGTGGAACGGGGAAAAGCCCATCCCGACCTGCATAAACAGCGGCGTCATAAACGGCAGCATGCCGCTGCCGATACGGCCCAGCAGGCTGGCTGTCAGCCCGACCTTATAGGTCCGGGTTTTGAACAGCCGCAGCGAGAACAGGGCCCGGCTGTTGCCGTGTGCATGCCACCAGTATCCCGCTAGCGCCGCTACGCCAGCCACCACCAGCCCGGCGATGGCGGTAGCGGACAGCCCCATGCCTTTGTGACCGTCAAGCGCCAGCGTCAGCGTCGCCATCCCGATTGCCAGCAGGATAAAGCCGCTGATGTCGAAGCGACGGGTCTGCATGCGGTAGTTGGGCATCAGCAGCAGCGTGGCGATGGCCCCGGCGATCCCCACCGGAATATTAATCAGGAAAATCCAGTGCCAGCTGGCGTACTGCACCAAAAAACCACCCAGCGCCGGCCCCATCAGCGGGCCGATTTGGCCGGGCAGGGTGACGAAGGTCA
>RCUM01000360.1_pt1 | contig 28842 bp, 25 predicted proteins | sample 2166141 | NCBI WGS metagenome assembly RCUM01 (sample SAMN09932756, study PRJNA488358) | compost metagenome | isolation source: compost soil in crotonic acid-enriched | place: Germany: Experimental Botanical Garden
TTTACTACTACCTGCGCGTCATGGTCACCCTGTACCTGGTCGAGCCGAACCTGCGCCGTCACGACGCGCCGCTGAAGTGGGAACAGCGCACCGGTGGCGTCATGCTGCTGGCCATCGCCCTGCTCGCCTTCGTGCTGGGTGTGTACCCGCAGCCGCTGCTGGAGATGGTTCAGCAGGCTGGCCTGCAACTGATCGGCTGAGCTTCGCAGCGATCCTGAGAAACCCCGCTTCGGCGGGGTTTTTCTTTTTCCGCACTACAGAACGAAAGCTGTGCTTCGTCTGACACTTGCAGCGTCAGATTCCCGCTTATCGATCCGGAACCCCTTGCCATGCGCCCCACCCTCCCCCTTTCCCTGCTGGCCATGCTCGTCGCCAGCTCCGCCCAGGCCGCCGGCCGCATCGAGCTTGACCAAGTGCTGATCGAAGATCGGCAACAAACCGAGCTGGAGAGCGCCGCCGAACGCCTGCGCGAAATTCCGGGCGCCAGCAACCTGGTGGACATGGACAAGGTCGGGCAAGGCCGGGTCGCCAGCAATCAGGATGTGCTGGCCTACCAGCCCGGCGTGTTCGCCCAGTCGGCGGGCAACGACGGCATCAAGCTGTCGATCCGTGGCTCGGGGATCAACCGTGCACCGGGGGCGCATGGGTCAGGGGTGTACACGATGTTCGATGGCCTGCCGCTGACCGGCCCTGGCGGCACGCCCTACGAGCTGTTCGAGCCGTTGTGGCTGAGCCGCGCCGAAGTGCTGCGCGGGGCCAATGGCTTCGACCAGGGCGCCTTGGCCTTGGGCGGGGCGATCAACTATGTGACCCACACCGGCTACGATGCCGCGCCACTGCAGGTGCGCTATGAAGTCGGCAGCCGCGGCTATCAGCACCGGCACATCAGCTCGGGCCAGGTACTGGGCAATCTCGACTACTACGTTGCCCTCACCGACTCGGAATACGACGGTTACCAGGAGCACAGCAGTGGCAGTGCCAAGGGCATCGCGGCCAACATCGGCTATCGGTTCAACCCGAACCTGGAAACGCGCTTCTACCTGCGCTACCGGGAAACCGAGAACGAGCTGGCTGGGCGTCTGACCAAGCAACAGATCAAGCACGATCCACGTGCGGCTAACCCTGCGTACCTCACGCGCGACGACAGCCGTCCACAACCGGGCAGCACCTGGGTGGGCAACAAGACCACCTTCTTTTTCGACGACGATTCGCGCCTGGAGGCGGGGCTGGTCTATCACGACTACCCGATGGACCTGCGCGAAGGCCCGATGCGCCTGAAGGTCGCTTACACCGATGTCAGCGGCACGCTCAACTATTTTCGCCGCGACACGCTGTTCGGCCACGAGAGCAAGACCACCCTGGGCTGGCGCACCACCAAGCACCTGCCCAACAGCGGTGCGTCCCAGTTTGTCCGCAACGGTGACAACTTCGGCCCGCGCAGCCGCGACTTCAGCTACCAGGGCTCGGACACCGTGCTGCATGCCGGCAACGACCTGGAGTTGATCCCCGACCTGTGGCTGACCACCGGCCTGGCGATGATCTACACCCGCCGCGAAAGCGACGTCAGCTTCCCGGCCAGCGGCGGCAAGGTCAGCCAGCATGACTGGGACTACGCACCGCGCGTGGGCTTGCGCTATGACCTCAATCCGCAACTGCAGGTCTATGGCAACCTCAGTCGCTCCGTTGAACCGCCGCACCCATGGGCACTGATCTGGAGCTCGACCGCTTCGTTCCAACCGATCGAGATGCAAAACCAGACGGCCACCACGCTGGAACTGGGTGCGCGCGGGGACTCGGCGCTGGGACAGTGGGACCTGGCCTGGTACTACTCGCAGGTTCGCCATGAACTGTTGGCCGTGGAGATCGTGCAAGGTGCGCCGGCCAAGGAGTTCAACGCCAGCGCCACCGTGCACCAGGGCGTCGAGGCGGGTCTGGACAGCGTGCTCTGGGAGCAGCCTGGCAGCGGCAAGCTGAGCCTGCGCCAGGCCTACACCTTCAGCGACTTTCACTACCGTGACGACGAAAAATTCGGTGACAACCGTCTGCCCGGTATTCCCATGCATTATTACCAGGCCGAACTGCGCTATGACTGGCCGAGCGGCTTCTATGCCGGGGTCAATACCCAGATGGCGTCGAAGGTGCAGGTTGACTACGCCAACAGCTACCACGCCGACGCCTATGCGTTACTCGGTGCGCGGCTGGGCTGGAACTCGCCCAAGCAGGACTGGCAGACCTGGCTGGACTTGCGCAACCTGACCAACCAGCGCTATGCGGCGACGGTGACACCGGGGTATGACGACAAGTATTCCGACGCGGCTCGCTCTACGCCGGGTGAAGGCTTTGCTGCCTATGTAGGTATTTCTTACAGTTTCTTGTAGTCCCAATAAAGTTGCTTCGGTTGAATACTGCTCTTGGCTTGTACGCCACTTCGCCAAGGGCAGTAGGAAACTATTACCACTTCACCCTTTCATTCAGTTCCCTCCTCCGGTTTCTTTTCTGGAAACAGCTACGTCCCGCGTAATTTGGCGACAAGCGTGTCAGAAAACTCTCACAAGCCTCGCTTAACCCCCCGTTTTTATTGAGTTTCACGAAAATCCTTTGTTGTCGTCCGATCGGCTTTTGAAGGTGCGCTGCATCCCGTTTTTACGGCTCAACGCCATCATTGTTGGTTCAGCCGAGGCGCTCCAATACTGAACCCGCAGTGCTTGAGCATTGCATCCAAAATTCAACAAAAAAAGGAGTTACCCATGGGTTACAACTGCAGCGGTATTGGCGGATGCCTGGACAACCAAGTGCCAGAGTTCTTGCCGAAAGAGCAGCCGGAGCAACTGGCTCAACGCGTCGAAGTTCTGCAATTGAGCGAACACGAAAAGCGAGAGCTCACCGCCGAGTAAAGTAGCAGGCAAGGCGGCTTGCCGCCTTGCCTCGAGGATCTGTCATGCAGAACATGCTAGAACCAGAACGCGAGCTCCCGTTGACATTGGCCAAGCACGTCATCGAACGGCAAATTCGTCAACTTTCACTGGATGTACAGTCCCATTGGCAGGGGCACCCGATCGGTGTAGCCCGCGTTGAGCTGCGGGGTTCGTCGGGTATCCCCATTCAAGGTTGCGGCAAGGGTCGCCCGCACCAGGCCCAGGTCGGGGCACTGTACGAAGCCTTGGAGCACTTTCTGGATGTGCACGCCGAGCGCCAGGTTCACCTGAGCACCACCGATGCACTGCAGCAGTCTCGTCACCTGCAACAGGACATCGTGCTGCCCTGGCTGCTTGCCCAGCCCGCTCGTGCGCTTGCCTGCCAGGCCTATTGCGATCATGCCGGGCACTGGCTTTTCGACTACCCCCTGAGCCTGGTCAGGCCCGATTACGATCAGTCACCAATGCCCGGTGACACCTTCGACTACCGTGGCCTGCGCCGCTACAGCAGCAACGACGGCTCGGCGATTGGTGCCAGCCGTGACGAAGCGGTCCTGCACGCGGTGAACCAGAAGATCGAGCGTGATGCGTTGTCGATGTTCCTGCTGAGCCATTACTACTATCGACGCCAGGATCCCGTGCGCTGGCTGGAAAAACCCGACAAGACCAGCGCCCTCGGGATGTTCTGGCACCAGGCCGAGCAGAGCCTGCAAGCGCCCATTCATGTCGTGGACATCAGCAACGATCTGCCCAGCCCTACCTACCTCGCCTTGCGCATGGATACCCTGGACAAGCCCCACGGCATGTTGTTCGGCGCCGGGGCCTCGCTCGATCCCTGGCATGCCGTGCACCGTGCGGTCAGCGAACTGGTGCAACTGCAGATCAATGGACAGGATCCCGATACCAAAGCCGACCTGGAGTTGGCAAAGCGCCACCTGCAACCCTTCCCGCGGCTGAACCGTTGCATTCGACTCGACCTGCTGCCTCTCCTCCAGGCTCCGCAGGTCAGCGTAACCTTGCCCCCACCGCCAGACCGCATGAGCGTTGCAGAACACTTGCACCTGCTGCTAGGCCAATTGCATGCACAGGGCCATTCCGTGGGAATCTGCGAAGTCTTTCGCGGAGACGAGGGCGTCAGCCTGGTCAATGTCGTGATACCCGGGCTGGAACGCTTCCACGTCGTCACCACGGGCAACGCTGTGTGCCCCGGTCCACGAGGCGCGACCCTCGCGCCAGCACGAAAAGCGAGCGCCTGACATGCATGCCACCGGACACCTGCATCTCCCGCTCGGCCCCAGCCTCAACGAACTCTTTGTATTGACCATCGACGGCGTCAGTTACCTGGGAAGGAAACGCGCGAACGCGCAAGGGCAAACCAGCAGTTGCCTGGCCCCTTCGATGCTGCTTGGCCGTCTGTTATCCGCGCGCTGGATGGATCAAGGCTTGCGCTGCCAGTTCAGCAACCTTTCCGAGCAGGCCAGCCGAGTGCTCTTCAGGCAGGCCCAGGGTGCCGCGCAAAGCGATATTCATTTTCCTTTTCCCTTGGTGGATGACCGAGGCCAGGAGCAGATTTCACCCGCGGCGTTCTGGGACGACACCGAACGGCTTGCCGGTGTGCTGGACAGTCAGGAAACGCATTTCAGGCAACGCTGTATCGAGTATCTGCGCCAGCATGTGGCCAAGGACGCGGTGATTTACGATCCCGCCTGTTCCACCGGAACCTTCATCGGCGCGCTTGCCCACGCTCTGCCCGACGCGGTCTGCATTGGCACCGACCTGTCGGCACGGATGATCGAGCACGCCCGGCATCACAATCCGCAACCCAACCTCGGTTTCCAGGTAGCCGATGCGCAGTCCCCGGTAATGGCAGCTGCCAGCTGCGATGTGTTGGTGCTGCGTTTCCTGAACGCCGAAGTCATGCCACGCCAGCAAGCCGTCGCGCTGTTTCACCGATTGATCCGGCTGATCAAGCCCGGGGGCGTGATCAGCCTGTTCGGCCATACGCCGGTGCTGTTTGCTGTTCCAGCCGAAGCTGCCAGGGCCGGGCTTCGCGTTCTGCGCAGTCTGGGCTGCATACCCGGTAGCGATGAGCTTTTCCAGTTCTACCTGCTTGAGCACCGCGCATCATGAAGGCAACTGCACTTGCGGTGTGGTCGAGGCGAAAATCGCCCAGCTCGACACGAACAACGCTGCGATCAACGGCCCGATCACGAATCCATTGAGCCCGAATACCGCCAGCCCGCCCAGCGTCGACACCAGGATCAGGTAGTCGGGCATGCGCGTATCCTTGCCCACCAGAATCGGCCGCAGCAGGTTGTCGACCAAACCGATCACCAGCACGCCGAAAGCGGTCAGGATCGCCCCTTGCAGGATCGCCCCGGACAACAGGAAATACGCCGCCACCGGGGCCCAGACGATGCCCGCGCCCACCGCCGGCAACAGCGACAGGAACGCCATCATCACCGCCCACACCAGCGCACTGGGGATGTCCAGCACCCAGAAGATGAAGCCGCCGAGCGCGCCCTGGGTAATGGCCACCAGCACGTTGCCCTTGACCGTCGCCCGCACTACCCGGTTGAACTTCAACTGCAGCCGCCGCTTCTGGTGTTCGGGCAGGGGCACGGCAAAGCGAATCTTGCGCGCCACTTCTGCCCCTTCGCGGAGGAAGAAGAACAGCAGGTACATCATGATGCCGAAGCTCACCAGGAACTCGAAGGTGCCCTGCCCGAAGCTGAACGCCCGGCTGGCCAGGACCTGGCTGCCTTGGGTGGCCCACTTGGTGATCTTGTCGCGCAGCCCATCCAGGTTGCCCATGCCCATGCTGTCCAGGCCCTGCTGGGCGAAGGCCGGGAGCATGTCCTTGCCGTGCTCGACATAACCGGCGATGTCCAGTTGCCCGCTCTCGATGCGCTGGTACAGCATGGCGCCTTCCTGCACCAGCAAGGCGCTGGTGATGATCACCGGCAGCACCGCTACCAGCAGGCACACCAGCAATGTCGCGGCCGCCGCCAGGTTACGCCGCCGCCCGAAGCGAATCAGCAGATGGCGCTGCAACGGTGCAAACAGGATGCCGAGGATCACCGCCCAGAAGATCGCGCCGTAGTACGGCAGCAGAATCCAGATGAACGCGACGGTGACCAGCGTCAGCAGTACGGCCAGTGCTTTGTTCTGAAGGGCGGTCTGTTTCATGAAGCGTCCTCGTGTGTCCTCCGACATTAGTGCACGCGGCTGCAGGAAAAGTGCCTTCATCGGCTTGATTCAGATCAATACGCTCCGGTAGGCCTGGGCTTAGCATCCGCGCCTTTTGCCCCGGTGCGCACATGAACCAACCCGCCAAGCCCGAACTGCTCGCCCCCGCCGGTAGCCTGAAGACCCTGCGCTATGCCTTCGCCTATGGCGCCGACGCGGTCTATGCCGGCCAGCCACGCTACAGCCTGCGGGTGCGCAACAATGAGTTCGATCACGCCAACCTGGCGCTGGGCATCGAGCAAGCGCATGCCCTGGGCAAGCGTTTCTACGTGGTGGTCAACATCGCCCCGCACAACGCCAAGCTGAAGACCTTCCTCAAAGACCTGGCTCCAGTGGTCGCCATGGCCCCAGATGCGCTGATCATGTCCGACCCGGGCCTGATCATGCTGGTGCGCCAGCACTTCCCGCAGATGCCCGTGCACCTGTCGGTGCAGGCCAACACGGTCAACTGGGCCAGTGTCAAGTTCTGGCAACAGATGGGCCTGAGCCGGGTGATCCTGTCCCGGGAGCTGTCGCTGGAAGAGATCGGCGAGATCCGCCAGCACGTCCCGGACATGGAACTCGAAGTGTTCGTGCATGGCGCCCTGTGCATGGCCTACTCCGGCCGCTGCCTGCTGTCGGGTTACCTCAACAAGCGCGACGCCAACCAGGGCACCTGCACCAACGCCTGCCGCTGGAAATACGAGGCGACCCCAGCCACGGAAAACGCCACCGGCGACATCGTCCACGAAGTTGAGCCGACCCTGGGCCTCGGCGCGCCCACCGAGCAGGTGTTCCTGCTGCAGGAGAGCAACCGCCCCGGCGCAGCGATGCCGGCGTTCGAGGACGAGCACGGCACCTACATCATGAATGCCAAGGACCTGCGTGCCATCCAGCACGTCGAGCGCCTGACCGGCATGGGCGTGCACTCGCTGAAGATCGAAGGCCGGACCAAATCGCACTTCTACTGCGCCCGCGCCGTGCAGTCGTACCGCCAGGCGATCGACGACGCCGTCGCCGGCCGGCCATTCGACCTGGCCCTGATGGACAACCTCGAATCCCTGGCACAACGCGGCTATACCGAGGGTTTCCTGCGTCGCCACGTGCATGACGAGTACCAGAACTACCTGCGCGGCAATTCCGTGTCCGAGCGCCAGCAGTTCGTTGGTGAACTGACCGGCGCACGTGTCGATGGCCTGGCCGAGGTCAAGGTCAAGAACCGCTTTGCCGTGGGTGACCACCTGGAATTGATGACACCTCGCGGCAACTATCACTTCGACCTGCATCGGCTGTGCGACCGTCAGCAGCAGCCCATCGAGGTGGCACCCGGTGACGGGCATGTGGTCTACCTGCCGATTCCCGAGCAGGTTGCGCTGGAGTTTGGCCTGCTGATGCGCGACCTGGCCCATGCCCCGGCCAGCGCCTGACAAAGCTGTAATGTCAGCCTCAGCTGACTGACAGGCGCCAACCGCGAGGATCGTGGCTCTCCCGCATGAGGCCACGCCATGTTGCGCACTCCCTCCCGTCGTACCTTCGTCAAAGGCCTGGGCGCCGCCACTGCGCTGGCGGGCCTGGGCCTGTGGCGCCCGCTGGCCCAGGCTGGCGAAGGCCGCGAACTGACCGGCCAGCACTTCGAGCTGTACATCGGCCAGACGCCAGTGAACATCACCGGTCGCCCACGCACCGCGCTGACCATCAACAACAGCCTGCCCGGCCCCGTGCTGCGCTGGCGCGAGGGCGACACCGTCAGCGTGCGCGTACGCAACCGACTGCAGCAGGACACCTCGATCCACTGGCACGGCATCCTGCTGCCCGCCAACATGGACGGCGTGCCCGGCCTGAGTTTCGCCGGCATCGAACCCGGCGGCGATTATCTCTACCACTTCACCCTGCGCCAGAGCGGCACCTACTGGTACCACAGCCACTCGGGCCTGCAGGAGCAAGCCGGGGTGTATGGGGCCATTGTCATCGAACCGCGCGAGCCCGAGGCGCATCGCTATCAGCGTGACCATGTGCTGCTGCTCAGCGACTGGTCCGATCAGTCACCCGAACACTTGATGGCCACCCTGAAGAAGCAGTCCGACGCGTTCAACTACCACAAGCGCACACTTGGCGACTTCGTCGACGACGTGGCCGACACCGGCTGGGCCAAGGCCGCCAGCGAACGCCTGAGCTGGGCGAAGATGCGCATGAGCCCGACGGACCTCGCCGACATCAGCGGCGCGGCCTACACCTACCTGCTCAACGGACAGCCCCCGGACGGCAACTTCACGTGCCTGTTCGAGCCCGGCGAAACCGTGCGCCTGCGGCTGATCAATGCCTCGGCCATGACCTACTTCGACTTTCGCATCCCCGGCCTGAAGCTCACCGTGATCGCCGCCGACGGCTTGCCAGTGCAGCCGGTGACCGTGGACGAACTGCGCATCGCCGTGGCCGAGACCTATGACGTGCTGGTGAGCGTGGGTGACCTGCCCGCCTACACCCTGTTCGCCCAAAGCATGGACCGCAGCGGCTATGCCCGCGGCACCCTGGCACGTGCCGCTGGGCTGCAGGCCCCTGTGCCGACGCCCGATCCGCGTCCGGTGCTGAGCATGGACGACATGGGCCATGGCGGCATGCACGCGATGGCCGCCATGGACCACGGCAACATGGCGGGCATGGACCCTTCGACCATGGGCATGATGCAACGCCACCCGCCCAGCGAAACCGACAACCCGCTGGTCGACATGCAGACCATGGCCCCACGCCCCAACCTCGGCGACCCCGGCATCGGCCTGCGCAACAATGGCCGCCACGTGCTGACCTACGCCGACCTGCGCAGCCCCTTCGCCGACCCCGACGGTCGCCCGCCGTCACGCGACATCGAGCTGCACCTGACCGGCCACATGGAGCGCTTCGCCTGGTCGTTCGACGGGGTCAAGTTCAGCGACGCCGCCCCCTTGCGCCTGACCTACGGCGAGCGCGTACGTATCACATTGGTCAACGACACGATGATGACCCACCCCATCCACCTGCACGGCATGTGGAGCGACCTGGAAGACGAACAAGGCCGCTTCCTGGTACGCAAGCACACCGTCGACATCCCGCCTGGCAGCCGCCGCTCCTACCGGGTCACCGCCGACGCCCTGGGCCGCTGGGCCTACCACTGCCATTTGCTCTATCACATGGAGACCGGCATGTTCCGCGAGGTACGCGTCGATGAATGACATTTGCAATCGCCGCCTGATCGCCAGCGTGACGCTGCTGGCCCTGTTTGTCAGCGAACGCGCAACGGCAGCCGGCATGGATCACCGTCAGCATGGCCAGATGAACCACATGCAGATGCCCATGGACCACAGCGACATGGGCCATGCCACAACTGCCCCCAGCCAGCCGAACACACCCCTGCCGAGGCTGACCGATGCCGACCGCAGCGCTGCATTTGCGCCGCTGCCTGGGCACCGGGTACATGACCGGGCGCTCAACTGGGCGGTGATCGTCGATCAACTGGAGTACCAGAACTTCGAAAGCAGCAGCGCGCTGAACTGGAATGCCAACGCCTGGATCGGTGGCGATGTCGACCGCCTGTGGCTGCGCAGCGAGGGCGAGCGCGAACAGGGCAAGACCCACAAAGCCGAACTGCAGGCGCTCTGGGGCCATGCGATCAGCCCCTGGTGGGAGCTGGTCGCAGGCCTGCGCCAGGACTTCAAGCCTGCCAGCGGGCAGACCTGGGCGGCGTTCGGCATCCAGGGCACACCGCTGTATGGACTGGAGCTGGAAGCGACCGCCTATGTCGGCGAGCGACAACAGTCCGCGCTGCGCCTGGAAGCCGCTTACGCTATGCTGCTGACCAACCGCTGGATACTGGAACCGACCGTGGAAGCCAACGTCTACGGCCGCAACGACGCGGGCCGTGAACAAGGCTCGGGCCTGGCCGACAGCGAGATCGGCCTGCGCTTGCGCTACGAAATCACGCGCGGCTTCGCGCCCTATGTCGGGGTCAGTTTCAATCGCCTGCACGGCAACCGCGCCGAGCAGGCCCGCGACAACGACGAAGACATTGGCCAGACTCGCCTGGTGGCCGGTATTCGCCTGCGTTTCTAAAGGAGTTTTTTCACCATGCTGCGCAAACACCTGATCACCGTTGGGCTGCTGGCCATCACTGGCCTGGCCCAGGCCGCCGAAACCATCGATGTCTACCGCGACCCCAACTGCGGCTGCTGCAAGGCATGGATCAGCCACCTGAAAGACAACGGCTTCACTGTCAATGATCACGTCGAGCCGAACATGGGCGCGGTCAAGCAACGCCTGGGCGTGGCACCGCGCCTGGCGTCGTGCCACACCGGGGTGATCGACGGCAAGTTCGTCGAGGGCCATGTACCGGCCGAGCAGGTGCGCCTGCTGGCCAAGCGCAGTGACCTCAAGGGCTTGGCGGTTCCGGGCATGCCCATGGGCTCACCGGGGATGGAAATGGGTGACCACAAAGACGCGTATCAGGTCATCGGCGTGACCCAGGATGGCCAGGACACCGTGGTCGCCAACTACTGATGCTCAGCCTGTGGGCGCTGTTTTTCAGCGCTTTCGGCGCCGCCACTCTGCTGCCGCTGCAGTCCGAGGCGGTGCTGGTCGGTTTGCTGCTGCGCCAACCCGAAGCCTGGGCGACCCTGCTGCTGGTCGCCACGCTGGGCAATGTGCTCGGCTCGGTGGTCAACTGGCTGCTGGGCCGCGCCGTCGAGCACCTGCGCGACAAGCGCTGGTTTCCGTTCAGCGCCGCCCAGCTTGAGCGTGCCCAGGCGCGCTACCAGCGCTGGGGGCAATGGTCGCTGCTGTTGAGCTGGATGCCGGTGATCGGCGACCCGTTGACCTTGATCGCCGGGATCATGCGCGAACCCTTCTGGCGTTTCCTGCTGCTGGTGACGCTGGCCAAGGCCGGGCGCTATGCGGTCTTGACGATGATCACCCTGGGCTGGTTTCACGCCTGGTAACACCTTTAACGTTTAAGGTGGTGAGCTGACTGCTAAAGTCGCCAATTCCTACATGGCCCTACACGGAGTGCCCCCATGCTGCGCGCAACCGCCCTGGCCCTGGCCTGCCTTGTCGGCAGCTCGGCCATCGCCGCCGAATCGCCCACCTACGGCAAACAGCTCGAAGGGTTCGCCTACCCGCATACGCTCAAGCATTTTGCGTTCACCTCCCAGGGCCAGCGCCTGCAGATGGGCTACATGGACGTTGCGCCCAAGGGCGAAGCGAACGGTCGCAGCGTGGTGCTGATGCATGGCAAGAACTTCTGCGCCGCCACCTGGGAAACCACCATCGATGCCCTGAGCAAGGCTGGCTACCGGGTCATCGCCCCCGACCAGGTCGGCTTCTGCAGCTCCAGCAAGCCGGCGCATTACCAGTACAGTTTCCAGCAGCTGGCGAGCAACACCCATGCCCTGCTCGAACAGCTGGGGGTGAAGCAAAGCATCGTGCTCGGCCACTCCACCGGCGGCATGCTCGCCACCCGCTATGCGCTGATGTACCCGCAGCAGGTGGAGCGCCTGGCGATGGTCAACCCCATCGGGCTGGAAGACTGGAAAGCCCTGGGCGTGCCCTACCGCACGGTGGACCAGTGGTATGCGCGCGAGCTCAAGCTGGATGCCGAAGGCGTGCGCGAGTATGAGCGCAAGACCTACTACGCCGGGCGCTGGAAGCCGGAGTACGAGCGCTGGGTGCAGATGCTGGTGGGCCTGAACAAGGGGCCGGGGCATGAAGCGGTGGCGTGGAACTCGGCGCTGATCTACGACATGATCTTCACCCAGCCGGTGTACCACGAATTCAAGGACCTGCAGATGCCGACCCTGCTGTTGATCGGCGACCAGGACAGCACAGCCATCGGCAGCGACATCGCCCCACCGGAGGTCAAGGCCCGGCTGGGCCACTACAAGGCGTTGGGGCCTCAGGTGGCCAAGTTGATACCGCAGGGTGAGCTGATCACCTTCGAAGGCATGGGGCATGCGCCGCAGATCGAAGAGCCGCGGCGGTTCAACAGGACGCTGATCGAGTGGCTGGGGCGGTAAGTCAGTGAAGGGGCCATCCGGCCCCTAGCACTTCCAGACCCTGTCCTCGACCCAGCCCAATTCGGCAAAATCCGCTGCCCTTGACCCCGCCTCCTCCTCGCAGAAGAACTCATCCAGCTGCGGCGGTCGCACCGCCGTGTCGCTGAGCATCGCATGCACTTGCCCACGGTGGTGGATCTGATGCTCGAACAGATGGGCCAACAGCCGCAGCCGCTGTTCACGCTGGATTCGATCGGGCCGCACGATGCTCACGTAACGGGCCAACTGATCGTCATGCAGTGCACGGCAATAGCTGATCAGCCGATGGTCGGCCTGGGCCTGCTCGGCATGCAGATCGGTACAGGTGGCAAACGGCTGTTCCGGATCGAAGAAACGCTCGCCATCCGCGGTGGGCGTCTCGCCGCGTTGCTCGCACTCGAGCATGTCCAGGTAGAACCAGTCCACCGTCAGCAGGTGGTTGAGCGTGGCCTTGATCGAGGGGAAGAAGCTGCAGCGGGGAGCGACGAACTCGTCCTGGGTCAATTGCAGGCAGGCCTTGTACAGGCGGTGATTGGCCCAGCCATTGTTGTAGGCCTGGGTCAGCAGATGATGCGACAACGGCTCCATGATTCGGCTCCTTCAGACGAAGCGTTGCAGTTGCATCTCCCGTAGCCGACTGAGGGTCCGTTGGTACGGGAACGCCAGATACCCTTGAGTGTAGAGCGCTTCCAGCGGCACGGCCGCCTCCAGGTACAGGGCCACGCGGCGGTCGTAGCATTCGTCGACCAGGGCGATGAAGCGGCGCACGGCATCGTCCTTGGGCGACAGTGCCGGCAGCTCGCGGTCACCGGCCTCGACCCGCGCCGCGCCATCTTCGGTGCCCCGCGCGATGCGCCCGGCCCGCTGCTCGCCGCCGAGGGCCGGAATGCCCTCCAGCAGGATGGCCGGGTAACGGTCGCACATGGCCATGAACTCCATCGCGGCCAAAGGCTGCTCGCACAGGTCAGTGAACCGGCACCAGATCGCCCGCTCACTGCGCCTGACCACCTGGATCTTCCGGGAGCCGACCGAGAGCGGCTGATCGCTGCCCCGGTCATCCGGGCTGAGCTCGCGGAAAACCGCCTCCAGCGCACTGGCCTTGCCCGCTTCGGCTACCCAGTAGCGCTGCCGTTCAGCCCCGGGATGCAGGCGGTGGTCCTGCTCGCCGGCCACCGGCAGCACGCGCATGTGCCGCTCGATGGCGGCAATCGCCGGCAAGAAGCGCCCGCGGTTGAAACCGTCGCGGTAGAGCTGGTCAGGCGGTTGGTTGGAGGTGGCGACGATGGTCACGCCCTGCTCGAACAGCACCTGGAACAGACGACCGAGAATGATCGCGTCGCCGATATCGTTGACGAACAGCTCATCGAAGCACAGCACGCGGATCTGGGTGGTCAGTTCGCGGGCCAGGGCCTGCAACGGATCGGGCGTACCGTTGAGTTGAAACAGGCGCTGGTGGACCCAGGCCATGAAATGATGAAAGTGCTGGCGCCGGGTCGGCACCCGCAGGCAGCGATGGAACTGGTCCATCAGCCAGGTCTTGCCACGCCCGACCGGGCCCCAGAGGTACACGCCTTGAGTAGCGCGGCCCTGCTCGACCGCTTCGAAGCAGGCCTGCAGGGCGATGACGGCCTCGGCCTGAGCGGGGTCGGCAACGTAGCCGTGATCGGCCAGGGCCTGTTGGTAGAGCGTTTGCGGGTCGAGGTTCATGGCGCCGATTGTCGGTATCGCCCCGCCGCCGGGTCAAGCCCCAATAGCCATGTGATCAGAACTGCACATCCAGAATCACGTTGTCGGTATAGGTGGCGGCGGGCGGTGTGGCCTGGTCGGTATAGACCTTGGCGTTGTACTTGAACACCTGGCTGCCCGTGCCAGTGCCTGCCCCCGGATTGACGTCGGCATCACTGCTCTGGCGCCGGGCACCACTGACCGAGCCCCAACGCACGGTGCCGGCGCTCTTGAAGATGTCGTAGGCCAGGAAGTTGTTGGCAGGCGACTTCATCCGGCGGCGCCCGGCGGACACGTTCTGCCCGTCATTCAAGCCCACCGTGTAGCTGCTGCCCTTGGTACACGCCAGGCTCACGCTCTGGCTGACCGTGGCGAACCCTGCCACCACCGGCGCGCTGCCGAAACTGATGTTGGGCGTGGTGATCTGGCAGTCGTTACTCACCGTCAGGGTCACCTCAAGGGTCTGGGTGCCACCGCCGATGTCACGCCCCAGGCAGCCAGTGCCGATGCCGATCCCTGCGCAGTAGTTCCACGCCCAGACAATGGTCAGGGTTTCCTTGTACAGCCCTGCCGCGACATTGCTGCCGATCTGCGTACGCAGGAAGATCGGCACGTTCTTGGGCGTGGTGCCGCTGAGCAGGCCGAGCAAGTCGAGAATGCCATTGCGGGCGAAGTCGAATTGCACGTTGCGGGGAATGGGATAGTTGATGCTGTTGTCGGCGTACAAGGTGTAGTTGATGACGTCCCCCGTCGGCCCTACGAGCCCTCCGGAGGCCGGAGTGATGGTGGCGTAGAAGTGATCGCCGGAGCTGAGCAGGGTCAGCAGCGAGCCTGTGCATTGCAGCCCGGCATTGGTGCTCGACGCCATCTGCGCGGTGGTCAGCAGCGAGGTCGAGTTGACCAGGCCGAACGCCGCAGGCGCGCTGGCCACCGACGTGCACAGGGCCCAGGCCGAACCTGTCGGCAGCAGCAGCGCAGCGGCCAGCACGCCGGCAAGCCAGCCGTTCATCGACACACCAAGGGGCCGATCAACGGGATCGAGCCTTGCGCCTCGGGCAGGTCGAACTCGACCTGGCACTGCCCTCCCCCTTCCAGCTCGACCTGCAGGCGATTGTGTGGCGCCAGGTTCTCCAGGTAGACCAACCCATCCCAGCCGACCACCGCCTGGCTGGCGCTTTGTTCGTGAGTGACGCGACTGCCGAGCTTGAGCACCTGCTGGTTGACATCGACCAGCTCGACGCTCGCGGCCAGCACCCGCTTGAGCGGGAATTCCAGCAGATAACCACTGCCACGGCGCACCGCCACACGCTGCTCGACTTCCGGCGCCAGCACGTCGGGCGGCAGGTCCATCGGGTCGATCTCGTATTTGCCGCGGTAGTAGCCGCTGCTGTAAGGCACCAGCAGATGGCCATTGCCGTCGGTGCGGCCAATCTGCTGGTTCTCGTAGCGCACCGGGATGTCGGCATAGCCGCTGGTACTGACCACCACGAAGGCATCGTCGATGCGGTTGGCGGCGAACAGGCCGGCATCCATCCACACCAGCGAACCACTGGCATCGGCCCAGCGGGTCATCTCGGCGCTGCTGCCATACACGCCGGCCTGCAACTGCACCGACTGCAGGCGCCAGGTGGCATCGGCCTGGCGATAGGCCTCGCGATCACCGCCGGTGGCGTAGCCGAGGTTGTAGCCGACCCCACCGCCCACCGGCACCGCACGGCTGTAGTTGACCCGCTGCAGGTCCTCGCCGGTCTGGCTGCGCTCCAGGCTCAAGGCCAGGGTGCCATGGCTGTCGAACGGGATCACCAGTTGCGCCTGCACGGCCCACTGGCTGGCGCCGACTTCCCGGTTGGCCGACACGTAAAGGCTGCTGTTGCCCCACAGCGATCTGCTCCAGCTCAGGTTGATCAGCCGGGTACGTGTGCCATCACCCGCGCGTACATCGAAGTAGCCCGCGCCGAGGCTGCCGTATTGGTCCAGGTTGACGCTGACGGTGGCCTGTTCGCTGCGCTGGCTCAGTTGCATGTCCGCGGTGTCTACCCGCGACAGGTCGGCATAGCGGCCATGCCGCTGGATGCGCTGGTAACTGAAGCCCAACCGTTGGCTGTTGTACTGGTAGCCGAGTGCGACCTGGTGGCCCTGCTCGCCCTCGAACCGGCTCTGCGCCAGGGCGCTGTTGAGCACGCCGAAATTACCCAGCTGCAGGTTGCCGCCCAGGCCACCGAGCACCAGCGACTCGGCGGTTTCGGCATGGGTTTCCAGGGTGAAGTAGTCACTGACGCCGTGGCGCAGGCTGGCCGAAGCAACGCCCGGGCCATAGCTGAAGTCGCGCACGGCATAGTCGCGGCGCAGACTGCCGGCAGCCACGGAAAAGTCCGACAGCCCCTTCTGCAGCAGGCTGCTGGTGACGTAGAACGGCAGCGTGGTCGACACCTGTCGACCGAGCGCATCGGTGGTGACCACCACCGCTTCGCCGGCGCCGTTGATGAACGGCACGTTGGTCAGGGTGTACGGGCCGGGCTGCAGCTCGGTGCTGCTGCTCTTGTAGCCATTGATGAACAGGTCCAGCGAGGTCGGCACCGCCGCCTCACCGGCAAAGGCCGGCAACGGATAGGTGACCAGGTCCGGTCGTGCCGCGAAGTCCCGCGACACCTGCAGGCCACCGACCCGCACCGAGCCGGTCCAGGGCAAGGCACCGGTGGCCAGGTCGCCCGCCTCATAGCTCAGCAGGCGCTGTTCGTCGGTGAAGCGCCAGGTGCTGTCGTAGCGCAGGAAGCCCTGCCGGGTGCCCTCCGTGGGAGCCCCGTTGAACGACTGGCGCCACTGCCCGGTGGTCGAGAAGGTGCCCCAGCCGTCGAACAGCCGCAGCTCGTTCCAGGCCGCCAGGTAGGTGCCGCCGTCATCGCTGTCGTTGAGGTACAGGTCGTAGTTGAACAAGGCGCCGAAGCTGCTGACCGCCGCGCTGGCCGGGTACAGGTTGCGATCCCCTACCTGCTGGTTCGGCAGCCAGGCCGGCGGCACCTGCAACAACAACCGCTGATTGGGGCTGTCGTAGTCGGTATGCAGCCCGGGCACGCCGTCCAGTGCCACTTCGCCCTGCGGCTCGCCCGGCAGGGCGATACCGGCGGCACGTAGCAGCTCGCTGTCCAGGAACAGCCGCCCGGCCCGCTGTTGCACGGGGACCAGCTCAGCCTTGGGCATCTGGTTCACCAGCAGGTCCAGGTACAGGGTGGCATCGGCCATCGCCGTGGCCTCGGTGGGCGGTGGCGGCAGGTCGTCGGCCATGCCCACCGCCGAGGCGAGCACAAGCAGCCCCAGGCACCCGCAGCGCGCCGTCAGCGTCAGCCATTTCACACACGGTTTCCAACCATTGCCGGGGCCTCCCTGGCCTCTGCGCTGCATTCAGCCGTGGGCTCATTGCTCCTGGCGGATGGCTTCGACGACCTCCTGGCCGTTGATGCGCCCCTTGAGTACGCTGGCGGTGCTCGGCGGCAGCGGTGCCGGCCAACGCATGCTCGCCCCAGGCAGCACATAGCCAAGCAGGCCTTGCGCCAACGGCTTGGGTTGCCCACTCTGCTGCACCACCACGTCGGTCAAGCGTGCGTGCACCGGGCCGGTATTGCGCAATTCGACATAGGGCTGGCCCTGTACGGTCACCGGGCGCCAACTCAACTGCGGCTTGCCGACCCCGTCGGCGCTGCGCTTGCCTTCTGGATCGGGCTTGCCCCACAGCCCCTCGCCATAGACGAACAACGGCACCGAGTAGCGCATCTGCAGGCGGATCGCGGCGGTCGCGCCCTGGCTGGCGGAGTCGGACGGTAGCGGCGATGGGATTTCGTCGATGATGATGCGGTAGGCCTGCTCCTGACCGGCAGGCGAGTTGCCCGTGCGGGTAAGACGGATCAACTGCTTCTGACCCGGCGCGATGTTCGCGACTGGCGGGCTGCCGATGATCTCGCGCTGGGCCTGGAACTGCTCCTGATAATCACCCTGGCGCCAGGCGAATACCCGCACCTGCAAATTGGCCGGGGCCGTGCCACGGTTTTCCAGCCACAGCGCACCGGCTTTCTGGTTGGCTTCCAGCACCGGGTCGATCGGCCAGATCAACACCGAGGTGGCCGCCCCCGCCGGCAGGCTTGCCAGCAGCAACAGCCCCATCACACCTTGCGCCCACTTCGCCCCTGCCCCCATACCGCTCTCCTTGAATTTCAGATCCAGGGTGCCGGGTTGTTTCACCAGGTCACCGTCACTTGCACGACATCGGTGTACGTCCCTGCTGGCAGCGTGCCGCTCAACTGGGTTCGGCCGTACACCGCCAGCTTGATCGCCGTGGGATCGGTGTAGCTGACCGCGACGCTCGTACCGATACCCAGGGCCTGGCTGTAGGCCGCATCACGAAACAGTTGATAAGGCTGCAGGTGCGCGCTGCCACTGCGCTTGAGATAGCGTAGGCCGCTGGCGGTGTTCTGCCCGCCGTCCAGGCTCATGCTCAGCGCCACGCCCGGGGTGCACTGGAACGTGACCGTGGTGCCGCCCAGCGAGGTACTCAGGATGCCGGTCGACAGCGCCGACTGGCTGCCGTAGTCGAGCACCCCATAATTGCTCGCGCCGCCCACCACCAGGCAGCCGGCGACGATCTGCGCGGTCACCTGGAACGTGCTGTTGAGGGCAGCATCCAGCGGCGTGGCCAGCAGCACGCCCAGGCCCGCGAGGCAGCATCGCAGCGCGCGCTGCATGGCTCAGAAGGTCAGTTCGACCGCGACCGTGTCGGTATAGGTCCCCGCCGGCAACCCCGCCTTGCCGCGTGCCTGACCATACAGGTTGACGGTCTGGGCAACGCCGGTGCTGGTGGGCAAGGTGAGGGTGTCGCCAATGGCCAGCGGTTGCGTGTGCCCGGAATCGGCGTAGAAGTCGTACGGCACGAAGTTGCCGGCGCCATCGGCGAGTGCCCGCGTGCCTCCGCTGGACTGACCGTCATGCGTGCCTGCACGCAAGCGGATCGACGGCACCGTGCCGGCCGAACACAGAATGCTCATGGCACCACCGCCGCCACCCAGCACCTGGGCGTCGGCGGAGACGAACAGGGCATCCTGGGTGCCGAAGTTCAGCGCACCGAAGTTCAACCCCGAAGCCCCCGAGCCACCGTTGACCTGGCAGGCCGCTGTCAGCGTCAGGGTCGAGGTGATGTTCCCCGTTACCGTTTCGGCCTGGGCCGGGGCCGCCAGGGCCCAGCCCAGGCCGGCGAGCAAGCAGCAAGACAGTTTCGTTCGCATCGGAGTCTCCTTGCGTGGTTACCAGTCCAGGGTCACTCTGAGGGTGTCGCGGTACAGCCCGGCCGCTAGCGAGCGCGGTTGCGCCATCACCACGCCGTAGATGGGAATCGGAATCTGCTGTGCACTGCTGATGCTGAACGCCCGCGCCTGACCGATGCCGTAGCGGCTATTGCCGCCGGGGTCGACAGCCAGCTGATAGGGGATCATTTCGCGACCGTTGCTCAATCTTCTCACGCCGTCGCTGCCGTTCAGGCCAGCGTTGATCCGCACGTTGAATGCCCTGACCTCGGGCGTGCAGCTGATCTGCAGACTGCCGTCGCCGGCGACCTCATCGACCCTGCTGCGCAGGGGTTGGTCCCAACTCGGGCCGCGCTCGCCAAAGTCCATCACGCCTGGGTTGCCCAGTGTGGCCGGCTGCTGGCCACCGCTGTCGATCAGGCACGCGGCGCTGATTACCAGACGTGCCTGGATAAAGCCGGTGGAAGCGCCCTGCACCGCAGCGCTGGGCAACAGCAGCGGAGCGAGCAACAGCAGCGAGGTGCGATTCATGACGTGCGGTCCTTGTCCATGAGCGGGCCCTTACCAGGTGACCGTGACTTTGAGCAGGTCAGCGTACTGACCCGCACGGGGGATCCAGGCCAGCGTGTCGATCCGGGCAAACAGCGGCAGCTCGACCGAGCCGCTGTCAGGCACTCGCGCCGGTTGCGCGACGTTGACCGCCAGCGGTTCACGCCAGGCGGCATCGCGGTAGAGGCGATAGGGAATCGGCCTGGCCTTGGGGTCGGCGCTGGCCAGAAAACGCAGTTCGCCTGCCCCCCCGTGCTGGCCGCCATCGACGCGCACCTGGTAAGGCGTATCGGGATTGCATTCAAGGCGCGGTGGCCGCTGGCCCAGCAATACGCCACTCAACGGCGTACTCGCGCCATCCAGACGCGCGGCGGCGCCCAGGTCGATGCGCCCCGCTGCCTGCGCCCCCGCGTCGCGCTGCGCGTTGACCAGCATGCAGCCGCGCTGCACCTGGACCCGCACTTCCACGAGAAAATCCGCCGCTGCAGCCGTGCCACTCAACAGCAGGCCCAACAACGCAGCCACAACGCGTTCCGTCACCTTATCGTCCTTGTCCGCGTGTCCCGGGCTTGAGCGTAGCAGCGGGGTCGGCCCGTGGTGAGCGCTGGCTGGCTCTCTTTGGCATTAACAACAAAGGTGAACCCTGGGGCAGCGAACGCGTTCGAAAGCAAAATTTTCCACACCATAGAACCCCTCGGCATCGCGCGCCTCCAATGGCCATGGACCGGCAACGCCGCCGGCATTCTGCTACGGTGCAGGGCACCACGACCCTGCTGCGCAGGCATGCGAACAGCCACGGACGGACACCACAGGAGCGTTTTCATTGACCACTGCAGACAACCCACTCGCCGAGGCCGTGGAGCGCTGTGCCCAGGAGCCGATCCAGGTGCCCGGCAGCATCCAACCCCACGGGTTTCTGCTGGTCCTGGACGAAAGCGACCTGCGCATTCTCCAGGCCAGCGAGAACGCCGCACGGTGGTTGGGGGTGCCCGCCCAGACGTTGATCGGCTGCGCCCTTGCCGATCTGGTCAGCGACGGCTTCGACATGCGCGCGCGCCTCGAACGCCTGCCCGGTGACGAGGTATTTCCCTTCCATATCGGCGACGTTCGCTTGCGTCAGGGCGCGCCGGGCAGCGATGCACTGCGCCTGTTGGTCCACCGCCACGATCAGGTGCTGATCGCCGAGTTCGAGCCCTTCCGCCTGCCGTCGGACATGGCCGATCAGGGTGACTATTACCCGCTGGTGCGCAGCTTCGTCAGCAGCCTGCACCAGGCCGGCAGCCTTGAAGCACTGCTGCAGCAGACGGTCGAGCAGATCAAGCGCATCACCGGCTTCGGCCGGGTCAAGGCCTACCGCTTCGACGCCGAGGGCAACGGCCAGGTCCTCGCCGAAGTGGCCGATGCCGGCTACCCGCGCTACCTCGGCTTGTGCTTTCCCGCCTCGGACATCCCGCGCCAGGCCCGCGAGCTGTACCGGCTCAACCGTATCCGGGTGATCGAAGACGCCAACTACCAGCCGTCCCCGCTGGTGCCGGCCGCCAACCCGCGCACCGGCAAGGCGCTGGACATGAGCTTCGCCTCGCTGCGCAGCGTATCGCCGGTGCACCTGCAGTACATGCGCAACATGGGCACGCTGGCCTCGATGTCGCTGTCGATCGTGGTCGATGGCCAGTTGTGGGGCCTGGTGTCGTGCCACCACGAACAGCCGCGGCCGGTGGATTTTCGCACGCGCACCGCCTGCGAGCTGTTGGCCAGCGTGCTGTCGCTGCAGATCGAGTCGCGCGAGTCGCACGCCAGCACGCGCAAGCTGCTCGACCTGCGCCAGCACATCGTGCGGATGATCTCGTCGATGGCCGACCATGACAGCGTCAGCGATGGCCTGCGCGAGTTGCCCGAGGTACTGCTGGATTTCGCCCATGCCAGCGGCGCTGCGGTGATCTCGGCTGATCGCTGCGACCTGATCGGCAGCACGCCACCCGCCGCGCAGGTCAATGCCCTGGTGCACTGGCTGGCCCAGCGCGGTGACGAAACGGTGTTCCACAGCGACAACCTGCGCCGTGACGTCGACGAACTGCCCGAGCTCGCCGCACATGCCGGCGGCGTGCTGGCGGTGGCCATTTCGCAGATTCACTCGCACTACCTGCTGTGGTTCCGCGCCGAACACGTGCGCACGGTGAACTGGGCCGGGCAGCCGAGCAAGCAGGTCGGCCCACAGGGCACCCTCGATCCGCGCCACAGCTTCGAACGCTGGCAGGAAGAGGTGCGCGACTTCAGCGCACCCTGGGACCCGTTGCTCATCGAGGGCGTGGTCGAGCTGCGCAACGCCGTGCTCGGCATCGTCCTGCGCAAGGCCGAGGAGCTGGCGCAACTGGCCGGCGACCTGCGTCGCTCGAACAAGGAGCTGGAGGCGTTTTCGTACAGTGTTTCCCATGATCTGCGTGCGCCGCTGCGGCATATCGCCGGGTACACCGAACTGCTCGGCGAGATCGAGGGCCACGGCCTCAGCGAACGCGGTCGGCGCTTCCTGCAGCACATCGAAGAAGCCGCGCGCTTCGCCGGCAGCCTGGTCGACAACCTGCTCAACTTCTCGCAGATGGGCCGCTCGGCCCTGCGCCTGGCGGATGTCGACCTCAATGCCCTGGTCGAAGCCATCCGCAGCGAGCTGGCCCCGGACTACCAGGGCCGTGAAATCGTCTGGGACATTGCCCCGCTGCCCAAGGTGATCGCCGATCCGGCGTTCATCAACCTGGCGCTGCACAACCTGATCGCCAACGCCATCAAGTACACCCGCGGGCGCGAACCGGCGCGCATCGAGATCCGCGCCGTGCTGCACAGCGACGAAACCGAGATCTGCATCCGTGACAACGGCGTGGGCTTCGACATGGCCTACGCCAACAAACTGTTCGGCGTGTTCCAGCGCCTGCATCGCATGGAAGACTTCGAAGGCACCGGAATCGGCCTTGCCAGTGTCCGCCGTATCATCGAGCGCCATGATGGCCGGGTCTGGGCCGAAGGCCAGGTCGATCATGGCGCCAGTTTTCATTTCACGCTCCCCCGTCACCCGGCAACCACCTGAGGCACCGTACCATCATGCTCAAACCCATCCTGCTGGTCGAAGACAACCCCCGGGACCTGGAGCTGACTCTCCTGGCCCTGGAGCGCAGCCAGTTGGCCAACGAAGTCATTGTCCTGCGCGACGGCGCCGAAGCCCTCGACTACCTGCTGCGCCAGAATGCCTACGCCCAACGCGATGGCGGCAACCCTGCGGTGTTGCTGCTGGACCTGAAGCTGCCCAAGGTCGATGGCCTGGAAGTGCTCAAGGCGGTGCGCGCGACGCCTGAACTGCGCAGCATTCCCACGGTGATGCTCACCTCCTCGCGGGAGGAGCCCGACCTGCTGCGCGCCTACGAGCTGGGCGTCAACGCGTACGTGGTCAAACCCGTCGAATTCAAGGAATTCGTCGCAGCCATCTCCGACCTCGGGGTATTCTGGGCGGTACTCAACGAACCACCACCCGGCTCGCTGCGTCTGAACCGACGTGGCAGCAACTGAGGCCGCCGCAAACATGCAGCCAATGCCGCTGAACCTGCTGATGGTCGAAGACAGCTCGATGGACGCCGAACTGACCTTGATGCGCCTGGAGCGTAGCGGGCTGCAGTTTCATTCGCAGCTGGTGTTCGACCATGTCGGCGTCGAGCACGCCCTGCGCGAAGGGCGCTATGACCTGATCCTCTGTGACTGCGTGCTGCCCGGCTCGTCGGGCACCGAGGTGCTGGCGATCGCCCAGCGCCTGGCGCCCGATGTTCCGTTCATCTTTCTCTCGGGCATCTACGGCGAAGAACACGCGGTCGAGATGATCCGCCTGGGCGCCACCGACTACGTCCTCAAGAAGAACCTGCCGCTGCTGCCTAAAGCGGTGCGCCGGGCGCTGGGCGAAGTGCAGGAACGCCAGCGCCGGCGCCGCGCCGAAGAAGCACTGGCCGATGTCGAGGCACGCGCGCGCATCGCCATCGACGCCGCCGGCATGGGCACCTGGGACATGCGTCCGCAGGAAGGCCTGCTGCTGTGGGACGACCGTTGCAAGACCCTGTTCGGCCTGCCCCCCGGCACCGAAATGAGCCTGGCGGTGTTCTACGCCGGGATCTATCCCGATGACCTGCCCCTGGTGCGCGAAGCGGTCGAACACGCCATGCGCCCAGAGAGCGGCGGCCATTACCGGGTCGAGTTCCGCATCGCCCAGCCGGGTGATCTGGAGCCGCGCTGGTTGCTCAGCACTGGGCAAAGCCAGTTCATTGACGATCAGTGCGTGCGTTTTTCCGGCGTGTTGCAGGATATCCACACTCAACGCCTGGCCACCCAGGCACTCAAGCAGCTCAACGAGATGCTCGGCGAGCGGGTCGAACGGCGCACCCGTGAGCGTGACCGTGCCTGGGAATTGTCCCAGGACCTGCTGGCGGTGCTGAACAGAGACCTCACCCCGGTCGCACTCAACCCGGCCTGGGAGGCGAGCCTGGGCTTCTCCCGCGAGCGCTTGAGCCAGACCTCGCTGCTGCACCTGCTACCCGAAGCCGATCAGGAGCTGCTGCTGACCGAGCTGGCCGCCCTCGCCCATGGCCGCACCAGCGTGCGTTTCGTCAGCCGTATCCTGCATGCGAGCGGGCAGCAGCGCTGGCTGTCCTGGGTGGTGGTCCCGGAAGATACCTTGCTGTACGTGGTGGCCCGCGACATCACCAGCGAACGCGAATCAGCCCTCGGTCTGGCCGAGGCCAATACCCGCCTGCGCGAGCAGATCACCGAGCGCGAACGCATCGAAGCGGCGTTGCAACAGATGCAACGGCTGGAGGCGGTCGGCCAGCTGACCGCCGGGGTGGCCCATGACTTCAACAACCTGCTGACGGTGATTCTTACCGGTGCCAGCTTTCTTCAGCGCGATCTGGCCAAGGCCGATCTGGACAAGGCGCGCTCGCGCCTGACCCACATCCGCGAGGCCGGCGAACGGGGCGCCAAACTCACCTCGCAGTTGCTGGCGTTCTCGCGCCGCCAGCGCCTGGAACCGGTGCCGCTCAACCTCAACCGCACCTTGACCGGCCTTGAGGAATTGCTGCGCCGAACCCTCGGTGGCAACGTCTCGGTGCGCCTCGACCTGGACGACAGCCTGTGGCAGGCCCTGACCGACCCGACCCAGACCGAGATGATCATTCTCAACCTCGCCATCAACGCCCGCGATGCCATGCCCGAGGGCGGCCAATTGATCCTCGCCACTCGCAACATGCAGGTCGACAGTCATCCGCAACGCCCGGAAGACCCCGAGCCTGGCGAGTACGTGATGCTGAGCATTCGCGACACAGGCTGCGGGATGAGCGAAGAGGTGGTGGCCAAGGTTTTCGAGCCGTTCTTCACCACCAAGGACATCGGCAAGGGTTCCGGGCTGGGGCTTGCCCAGGTATTCGGCTTCGCCAAGCAATCCGGCGGTGGCGTGCGTATCGACACCCAGCCAGGACAGGGTACCCAGGTGGCCGTGTACCTGCCGGCGGTCAAGGATGAAGTCGAGTGCGAGCCGGCCACCCTGCAGGCTGCCCCGCCCGTCAGCGAAAACGGCTGCGACCGCACGGTGCTGCTGGTTGACGACGATCACCTGGTGCGCGACATGCTCGGCGATGTGCTGCGCCAGTATGGCTATCGGGTACGCCAGGCACACAGCGGCGAGCAGGCCCTGGCGTTGCTGGACGAGGGGATCGACCTGTTGCTGACGGACTTTGCCATGCCGGAATTCAACGGCGCGCAATTGGCCCTGGCCGCGCGCGAGCGTCATCCCGGCTTGCCGGTGGTGTTCCTGACCGGTTATGCGGAGCTGCAAGGGTTGGACTTGCCCGGTAGCCTGGTGATCCAGAAGCCGGTGCAGGCCCAGGAACTGGCGCGGGCGCTGAACGAGTTGCTGGCGGCGGCGGGATAGCGTCGCCGCGGCCAAACGACAGAAACGACAAAACCCAGCGCTGATCGATATCGGCACTGAGTAAAAACGTTAACGCTTGGAAAATGGCAGGGGCGGCTGGATTCGAACCAACGCATGGCAGGATCAAAACCTGCTGCCTTACCGCTTGGCGACGCCCCTGTATCGGATGCAGCTGATGCTGCTCTGACAATTCCCACTGAGTGACGGCTGGGTTGCTGTCTGGGAATGCGCGGCACTTTAACAACATTCTTCCCACCTGGGAAGCCCTAGCTCAAAAAAAATTGCCATAAAACAGCGGGTTAGTGATTTGACCCCGTTTTTGCGGGCTAACGCCGCAGCAGGCCGAGCGTGCGGGCATCCGGCTCGCCCTGGTAGAACTGCAACAGCGCCAGCTGGAAAATCGGGCGGTCGGCCGCCGCCTCGACGAACAGCGTCAGGCATGAGCGCAGCTTGAAATCGTCGGGGCTGCCGAGGATCTCGTGGGCGCTCTTGTCGCTGTGCTGCATCAACGCCGTCACACACGCCTCCAGCCGTGGCCCAAGCAGCGAGTGGTGCAAGTACGCCCGGGCTTCGACGATACCGGACAGCGCATAGCGCTCGGCCATGTCGCTGTGCCCAAGGCCATCGAGCTGCGGAAAGATGTACCACATCCAGTGGCTGCGCTTGCGTCCGGCCTGTAGCTCTTGCATGACCTGGTCATACACCCGGTTCTGCGCCTCGACGAAGCGCTCAAGATCGAATGCAGCATGCATGGCGGTTCCTCTCTATCGCGACGTTCTGTGCATAGGGTACGCCTGAATGGCCAAGCTATCTGGTCCGGCGATCATTGCCCGGCATTTTCTCTATTGGTCAAAATAGCCATCCTCATGCAAGCTGCGCCCTGCCCTGCCATCGCCCAAGGAGGCTTCGACGTGTCCGCCTGGATCCCTACCCCCCTGCGCCAGCTCGGCCAGCGGTTGCGCACCCCGGCGCCTGCCGCAAGCGAACTGCTGAGCTGGTTCGAAGACAAGGCGCGCAGCCGCGGCTATCTGCTCAGCGACGGCCAGCGCCGGGTCATCCACTGCATGGCCGAACAGTGCGCGCAACTGGCCCAGGGCCAAGCGCGCAGCCTGTACTTGCATGGCTCGGTGGGACGCGGCAAGAGCTGGTTGCTCGACGGCTTCTTCCAGGCGCTGCCGGTAGCCGCCAAGCGGCGCCTGCACTTTCATGATTTCTTCGCCCGCCTGCATCAGGGCATGCACCGCCACCGGGCAGGCGCCAATGCCTTGGGCGCGACGCTGGATGAACTGCTGGGCGAATGCCAGGTACTGTGCTTCGACGAGTTCCATGTGCATGACATCGGCGACGCCATGTTGCTGACCCGGTTGTTCACGGCATTGTTCGAGCGCGGCGTGTTCGTGCTGCTGACGTCCAACTATGCGCCTGAAGGCCTGCTGCCCAACCCGCTGTACCACGAGCGCTTCCTGCCGGTGATCCGCCTGATCAATAGCCGCATGGAAGTGCTGGAAGTCGGCGGGCAAACGGACTTCCGCAGCCTGCCGGCCAACCGTGAACACCAGCGCTTTACCCAGGGGCATTATGTGTGGCCGGGGGACAATGAACAGCGCCGCGCGCTGAACGTGCCCGAGCCGCAACCTGTCACGCTGGACATCAACCATCGTCAATTGCGTGCCTTGGCCAGCCGCGAGCGGCAGGTCATGTTCGCCTTCGATGACCTGTGCGAACAGCCCACGGCAGTGATCGACTACCTGGCGCTGGCCAGGGCGTTCGATGAGTGGATCATCGATGGGCTGGATGACCTTGCCGACTGCTCGCTGGCGGCGCAGCAGCGCTTCATCAACCTGGTGGACGTGCTGTACGACCAGGACAAGCAGGTCATGGTCATCGGCCGTCGCGCCCTGGATGAAAGCCTGGGTGGAACGATCAGCGACCTGATGAGGACACGCAGTCGGCTGGGCCAGTTGCAGCAGCGGGGGCCATCGGACTAAGCGGCTTGCTCGCAGATCTGCTCGCGAGAAAGCCGTTGGCGTCAGCCCATCATCCCGCCCGTGGCAAGTCCGCCAGCACCGCTTCGATCTCGCCCAGTACCGCCGGATCGTCCAGGGTCGAGGGTGGCACGTAGTCCTGGCCATCGGCGATCTTGCGCAGCACCGCCCGCAGGATCTTCCCGGAGCGGGTCTTGGGCAGTCGCTTGACCAGCCTCACCCGGTTGAAGCAGGCCAGCGCACCGATTTCCTCGCGCACACGCCCCACCAGCTCCACCAGCAACTGCGACTCGCTGATGCCCTGGCCGTCCTTGAGCACCACCAGCGCCAGCGGCACCTGGCCCTTGATCTCGTCATGCACGCCAATCACCGCGCATTCGGCCACTGCCGGGTGCCGTGCTACCAGGTCTTCCATCTCGCCGGTGGACAGACGATGGCCGGAGACGTTGATCACGTCATCGGTGCGACCCATGATGTAGACGAATCCATCGTCATCCAGAAACCCGCCGTCGCCGGTGTGGTAGTAGCCCGGATACGTGCTCAGGTAAGCCTGCAGGTAGCGCTCATGGTCGCCCCACAAGGTCTGGCTGCAGCCCGGTGGCAATGGCAGGGCAATGACGATCGAACCCTGATGGTTGGGGCCAAGCACATGGCCTTCGTCATCCAGTACCTGCACGTTGTAGCCCGGCACAGCGCGGTTGCTCGACCCCGGCCGCGCCGCACTGCCTTGCAGCCCCACGCACGGCGCGGTGACCGGCCAACCGGTCTCGGTCTGCCACCAGTGGTCGTGCACCGGCTTGCCGCTGACCCGCTCCAGCCATTCGTGGGTGCTGGAGTCGAGTTTTTCGCCGGCCAGGAACAACTGGCGCAGCGAGCTCAGGTCGTGGCGCTGGATCAGCTCGCCGTCCGGGTCTTCCTTGCGGATCGCGCGCATGGCGGTCGGCGCGCAGAACAGCGCATTGACCCGGTACTGCTCGACCACCCGCCAGTAGGCCGCGGCGTCCGGGGTGCGGATCGGCTTGCCCTCGTAGAACACCGTGGTGCAGCCGCTCATCAACGGCCCATAGACGATCAGCGAATGGCCGACTACCCAGCCCACGTCGGATATGCCCCACCACACATCGCCGGCCTGCATGCCGTAGA
>RCUM01000362.1_pt1 | contig 28737 bp, 34 predicted proteins | sample 2166141 | NCBI WGS metagenome assembly RCUM01 (sample SAMN09932756, study PRJNA488358) | compost metagenome | isolation source: compost soil in crotonic acid-enriched | place: Germany: Experimental Botanical Garden
TTGAGAAGTTCCTGATTGGGCGCGATGGCCAAGTGATTCAGCGTTTCTCGCCGGACACGACACCGGAAGATCCGGCGCTGGTAACCGCCGTGAAACAGGCCCTCGCCGGATAACAAGGAGCGCTAATCGATCATGCTGCAACTCAGTGATGTTGGGGTAGAAGGGCGTTTGGCCCCATTTTCAGCCCAGGTTGATGCCGGGTTGCAGTATCACCTTATCGGCCCGAATGGTGCCGGTAAAAGTACGCTGCTGGCACGGTTGGCGGGCATGCTGCCCGGCAGAGGAGAGATTCTGTTGTCGGGGCAACCGTTGACCGGTTATCAGGGGAATGAGCTGGCGTTGCGCCGCGCTTATTTAAGCCAGCAACAGCCCCCTGTCGCGTTGATGCCGGTATTTCAATATTTGGCGCTGCACCAGCCGGCGGGCGCCGCTGAAGCTGCAGTGGAGAGCACCATCCTCTATCTTTGCCAACGTTTAAAGCTGATGGACAAGTTGCCGCGGATGCTGACTCAGTTGTCCGGCGGTGAATGGCAGCGGGTGCGGCTGGCGTCGGTGCTGCTGCAGGTGTGGCCGACGGTTAACCCCTACAGTCAACTGCTGTTGCTGGATGAACCGACCAATAGTCTGGATGTGGCGCAGAAGGTCGCTCTGGATCGTCTGCTTCGCGAGTTTTGCCAGAGCGGACGCAGCGCTTTGGTTTGCGCCCACGATCTCAATCACACTTTGCAGCAGGCCGATCGGGTTTGGCTGTTGCACGCCGGTCGGCTGGTCGCGCAGGGCGTTACGCGAGAAGTGATGGAGCCGGTATTGCTTTCACAGATTTATGATGTGGATTTTCATTTGCAGGCGGTCGGCGATCAGCGTTGGATCATGACCAAGACCGCGTAGCGAGAAAGTCTGCTTAAACGTAAATTAAACGGACCCCATATAAATAGACGGCTAACCATCGGCCGTTATTTCTTTTTCCCCTTTAAATTAACTCTCCCGCCTTGAAAGCCGTCGTTGCCGTGCTACGCTTATTTAGTTCAAATAAAATAAGTAAATAATTATTTATAACTGTAATGAATTGATTTTAATGGGTTATTTATTTTTTCATGATGAGTTTTGCAATCCTGATAGCCAGTTGTTAATTAATATTACCTTAAGGTTTAGTTAAGCTTGTAGCCGTACATTGTCAGTTAATCCACCAACAACGATTCTCTCTGGCGTTTAATATTCGTTAAATAAAAGAGATCTACAGTGTCATTAAAGAAATTTGATGAGTTTGGGGTTAACTATGGATGAATTTTTACCTTTTTCTCGCCCGGCCATTGGCGATGAAGAAATCGCAGCGGTAGAAAAGGTATTGCGCTCCGGCTGGATCACCACCGGGCCGCAGAATCAGCAATTGGAAAGCGAATTCTGCTCCACCTTCGGATGTAAACACGCCATCGCCGTATGTTCCGCCACTGCGGGTATGCACATCACCCTGATGGCGCTAGGCATTGGGCCGGGTGATGAAGTTATCACACCTTCGCAAACCTGGGTTTCCACTCTCAACATGATTGAATTGCTTGGCGCGACGCCGGTGATGATTGACGTTGACCGCGATACGCTGATGGTCAGCGCCGCCGCTGTCGAAGCCGCCATTACGGCCAAAACCAAAGCCATTGTCCCGGTGCATTATGCCGGTGCGCCGCTGCAGATGGATGCTCTGCGTGATGTGGCAAAACGCCACAATCTCCCCCTGATTGAAGATGCCGCCCATGCTGTGGGTGCACGTTACAACAGCGAGTGGGTCGGTGCGCGCGGCACGGCAATTTTTTCCTTCCATGCGATTAAAAATCTGACCTGCGCCGAGGGTGGCCTGATTGCCACCGACGACGATGCGTTGGCGGATCGCGTGCGTTGCCTGAAGTTCCACGGCCTGGCGGTTGACGCCTTCGATCGCCAACAGCTGGGCCGCAAGCCGCAGGCCGAGGTGGTGGAGCCGGGCTACAAATACAACCTTTCGGATATTCACGCGGCTATCGCTGTCGTGCAGTTAGCTCGTTTACCGCAGTTGAACGCCCGCCGCAAAGCGTTGGCCCAGCGTTATTTGGCCGCGCTGGAAGGCTCGCCTTTCCAGCCGCTGGGGCTGCCTGATTACCCGCATGACCACGTCTGGCATCTGTTTATGGTGCGTGTTGATGCCGAGCGTTGCGGCATCGACCGCGACCAACTGATGGAGCGCCTGAAGGCGTTGGGCATAGGTACCGGCCTGCATTTCCGCGCTGCCCATACCCAGAAATTTTACCGTGAACGTTATCCGCAGCTGGCGTTGCCGAACACCGAATGGAACTCGGCGCGTCTTTGCACCTTACCGTTATTCCCTGATATGACCGACGACGATGTCGATCGCGTGGTCAACGCCTTATCTTCTGTTGTGGAGTCATTACGTGTCTCGCGTTGAACCGATAAAAAAAGTTTCGGTGGTGATACCGGTATACAACGAGCAGGAAAGTTTACCCGCCTTGCTTGAGCGTACTACCGCCGCCTGTAAACAACTGACTCAGCCTTATGAAATTATCCTGGTCGATGACGGCAGCAGCGACAACTCTGCCGATATGCTGACCGCTGCGGCAGAACAACCGGGGAGTTGCGTGATTGCCGTTTTGCTGAACCGCAATTACGGTCAACACTCGGCGATTATGGCCGGTTTCAATCAGGTGAGCGGCGATCTGGTGATCACGCTGGACGCCGATTTGCAAAACCCGCCGGAAGAGATCCCGCGTCTGGTACGGGTTGCGGAAGAGGGTTATGACGTAGTGGGCACCGTGCGCGCCAACCGTCAGGACTCCTGGTTCCGCAAAAGCGCCTCACGCATTATCAATATGATGATCCAACGTGCCACCGGCAAATCGATGGGCGATTACGGCTGCATGTTGCGCGCCTACCGCCGCCATATTATCGAAGCCATGTTGAACTGCCACGAACGCAGCACCTTTATCCCGATCCTGGCGAACACCTTTGCCCGGCGCACCACAGAAATCGACGTACTGCACGCCGAACGCGAGTTTGGCGACTCCAAATACAGCCTGATGAAGCTGATTAACCTGATGTACGACTTGCTGACCTGCCTGACGACGACGCCGCTGCGTATGCTTAGCGTCGTGGGTAGCGTGGTGGCGCTCTCAGGTTTTGTGCTGGCGGTGGTGTTGATCGCCCTGCGTTTGATTATGGGGCCTGAATGGTCGGGCGGCGGGGTGTTCACCCTGTTTGCGGTGCTGTTTACCTTTATCGGCGCTCAATTTGTCGGCATGGGTCTGTTGGGAGAATACATCGGCCGCATCTATACCGACGTACGCGCTCGCCCTCGTTATTTTGTTCAGAAAGTGGTCGGTGAACAGCCGGTTCACAATACTCAGGAAGAAGAATGATGAAAGCTATTGTATTTGCTTACCATGATATTGGCTGCGCGGGTTTGAAAGCGCTGACTGAGGCAGGTTATGACGTTCAGGCGGTATTCACGCATACCGACGATCCTGGTGAGAATAACTTCTTCTCCTCCGTAGCACGTTTGGGCGCTGAATTGGAGTTGCCGGTCTATGCGCCGGAAGACGTTAACCACCCGTTATGGATCGAACGTATCCGTCAGTTGCAACCGGACGTTATTTTCTCATTCTATTATCGCAACTTGCTGAGCGATGAGATCCTGTCGCTGGCGCCGCTTGGCGGTTTCAACCTGCACGGTTCGTTGCTGCCGCGCTACCGTGGCCGTGCGCCGGTGAACTGGGCGTTGGTCAATGGCGAAACCGAAACCGGCGCCACGCTGCACAAAATGGTCAAACGCCCGGACTCCGGGGACATTGTTGGCCAGCGTAAAGTGGCGATCACCGCTGAAGATACGGCGCTGACGTTGCACAAAAAAGTGCTGGAAGCGGCGCAGGCGCTGCTGAAAGACGAGCTGCCTAAACTGAAAAACGGCACCGCCTCATTCACTGCGCAAAATGAAGCCGACGCCAGCTATTTTGGCCGCCGCACTGCCGCAGACGGTGAAATTTCGTGGCATAAATCCGCACAGGAAATCAACGACCTGATCCGTGCGGTCACCGAGCCTTACCCTGGCGCATTCAGCTACCTTGGCCAGCGTAAAACGATCGTCTGGCGCGCCCGGGTGCTGGATGCCCAGCATGATAAACAACCGGGCACCGTGCTCAGCACCTCGCCGCTGATCATCGCTTGTGGTGAAGGCGCACTGGAAATCGTCGCCGGGCAAAACGAGGCTGGTCTGTTCGTGCAGGGCAGCCGTCTGGCGCAGGAAATGGGGATCGTGACCGATGTGCGCCTGGCCGCGAAGGCCAATGCGGTCATGAAACGCAGAACCCGCGTGTTGATCCTGGGCGTCAACGGTTTTATCGGTAACCACCTGACCGAACGCCTGCTGCGTGACGACCGTTACGACATTTACGGCCTGGATATCGGTTCGGATGCCATCAGCCGCTTCCTGGATAACCCGCGCTTCCACTTTGTGGAAGGGGATATCAGCATTCACTCGGAGTGGATCGAGTATCACATCAAGAAATGCGACGTGGTGCTGCCGCTGGTGGCCATTGCGACGCCTATCGAATACACCCGCAACCCACTGCGCGTATTCGAGTTGGATTTCGAAGAAAACCTGAAAATCGTCCGCGACTGCGTGAAATACAATAAGCGCATTATCTTCCCGTCCACCTCCGAGGTGTACGGCATGTGCGATGACAAAGAATTTGATGAAGACCATTCGCGTCTGATCGTCGGGCCGATCAACAAACAGCGCTGGATTTACTCGGTGTCCAAGCAGTTGCTGGACCGGGTGATTTGGGCGTACGGAGCCAAGGAAGGATTGAAGTTCACGCTGTTCCGCCCGTTTAACTGGATGGGGCCGCGCCTGGATAATCTGGATGCTGCACGTATCGGTTCATCACGCGCCATCACCCAATTGATTCTCAACCTGGTGGAAGGCTCGCCGATCAAACTGATGGACGGCGGGGCACAAAAACGCTGCTTTACCGACATCAACGACGGTATCGAAGCGCTGTTTCGCATTATCGAAAACCGTGACGGTTTGTGTGACGGCCAGATCGTCAATATCGGTAATCCGACCAACGAAGCCAGCATCCGTGAACTGGCGGAAATGCTGCTCGAGAGTTTCAACAATCACCCGTTGCGCGACAGCTTCCCGCCGTTTGCCGGTTTCAAGGATGTAGAAAGCAGCAGCTATTACGGCAAAGGGTATCAGGACGTCGAGCACCGTACGCCGAGCATCAAGAATGCCCGTCGCCTGCTGGGTTGGCAGCCGACCATTGCGATGCAGCAGACCGTTGCAGACACGTTGGATTACTTCCTGCGCACTACCGTTCAGGAAGGTAAAGGTGAATGAAGAAAGTCGGTCTGCGAGTTGATGTAGATACCTTCAGCGGTACCCGGGAAGGGGTGCCGCAGTTGCTGGAGCTGTTCGACAAGTACGGTATTCAGGCCAGTTTCTTCTTCAGCGTAGGACCGGACAATATGGGGCGCCATCTGTGGCGCCTTTTACGTCCGAAATTCCTGTGGAAAATGCTGCGTTCGAACGCCGCGTCACTGTACGGTTGGGATATCCTGCTGGCCGGTACCGCCTGGCCGGGGCGCAATATTTCCCGCACTCTGGGGCCGTTGATGAAACGTACCGCCGAGGCCGGGCATGAAGTAGGGCTGCACGCGTGGGATCATCAGGGCTGGCAGGCGAACGTCGGCCGCTGGTCTGAGGCGCAACTGACGCAGCAGGTTCAACGGGGCGTGGATGCGCTAACCGCCAGTACCGGCCAGCCGGTAAAATGCTCGGCGGTCGCCGGCTGGCGTGCGGATACGCGGGTACTGGAGGTGAAGCAGCGTTTCGGTTTTCACTACAACAGCGACTGTCGCGGCACCCACCCATTCCGCCCGCAGTTAAGCGATGGCCGTCTCGGCACCGTGCAGATCCCGGTTACGTTACCTACCTTTGACGAGGTGATTGGCAGTGAAGTCAGTATGGCCGACTTCAACGATTACATTCTGCAAGCCATTGAAAATGACCAGGGCGTGCCGGTGTATACCATTCATACCGAAGTGGAAGGGATGTCGCAGGCCGCGATGTTCGAACAGTTACTGCAGCGCGCGCAACGACAGGGCATAGCATTCTGTCCGTTGAGCGAACTGCTGCCGCACGATTTGGCTTCATTGCCATTGGGCCGCATCAAGCGCGCTCCTTTCCCCGGCCGCGAAGGTTGGCTGGGTTGTCAAACCGATGTGAAGGACGATTCATGAAGGCGCTAAAAGGATCATGGGCCATCTTGCTGGCCATTTTTTTTGCTCTGGTTTACCTGATTCCCCTCAATGGGCGCCTGCTGTGGCAGCCTGATGAAACCCGCTATGCCGAAATCAGCCGCGAGATGCTGCAGCGAGGCGATTGGGTAGTGCCCAATCTGCTTGGCCTGCGTTATTTTGAAAAACCGGTAGCCGGTTACTGGTTTAACAACATCAGCCAATGGCTGTTTGGCGAGACCAACTTTGCGGTGCGTTTCGGCTCGGTATTCAGCACCGGCATGACTGCGCTGTTGGTCTTTGCGCTGGCGATGCTGATGTGGCGCAATGCGCGCCGCGCCAGCCTGGCGGTCCTGATTTTCCTGTCGATGGTTCTGGTGTTCAGCATCGGTACCTACAGCGTACTGGATCCGATGATCTCACTGTGGCTGGCCGCGGCGATGGTCAGTTATTACCTGACGTTGAAAGCCACCACGGTCAAAGGCAAGCTGGGCGGTTACGCGCTGCTGGGGTTGGCCTGCGGCATGGGCTTTATGACCAAGGGGTTCCTGGCGCTGGCGGTGCCGGTGATTGCGGTGATCCCGATTGTCATTCAGCAACGGCGGATTAAAGATCTTCTTATTTACGGCCCGGTGGCGATAGTGGTGGCGGTGTTGCTCAGCCTGCCTTGGGCGCTGGCCATTGCCCAGCGAGAACCGGACTTCTGGAACTACTTCTTCTGGGTGGAGCATATTCAGCGCTTCGCCGAGGACAATGCGCAGCATAAGGCACCGTTCTGGTACTACATTCCGATTCTGTTTGCCGGGGTGCTGCCGTGGGCTGCCTTGCTGCCAGGGGCGCTGATCAAGGGCTGGCGTGAGCGCATCAGTCGCCCAGAGCTGTTTTTCCTGCTTAGCTGGGTCGTAATGCCACTGATCTTCTTCAGCATCGCCAAGGGCAAGCTGCCGACCTATATTCTGCCGTGCATGGCACCGCTGGCACTGCTGATTGCCGCCTATGCCGAGGATTATGCGGCGCTGCTGCGCAGCAAGGCCTTCAAAGTCAATGCGTTGTTAAACGGATTGTTTGGGCTGATTTGCGTGCTGGCGTTGCTGATCATCGGCGCGGGCCTGTTGCCGAAGGTACACTTGTTTAGCGCCCGGGAATGGCCGAAGATAGTTATCGGCATTATCGCTTTTGCCGGGTGGCTAGCGTTCGCCGTGGTATCGGTGCGTGATAATGCACGCCATTGGCGTTGGGCGGCTGCCTGTCCGTTGCTGTTGTGCCTGCTGATTGGCTATGCGATCCCGCAGCAGGTGATCGACTCCAAACAGCCGCAAAGTTTTATGCGCGCTAATATCACTGCGCTGAGCGACAGCCGCTATGTGCTGACCGACAGCGCAGGCGTAGCCGCCGGCCTGGCCTGGGAACTGAAGCGCAGCGACGTGCTGATGTTCAGCGAGAAGGGCGAAGTGGGTTATGGTCTGGATTATCCGGATGCCCGCAGCCATTTCATCAGCGACGAAGATTTCCCGCAGTGGTTGGCACAGGCGCGCAAACAGGGCGATGTCTCGCTGGTATTGCAATTGTCGAGAGGGGATCACGTGCCGAAAAACTTACCGACCGCAGACAAGATTGTTGAGATGAACCGCCTGGCGCTGGTTTGGTATCAACAGCAACCATGATGATCGGTTACCTGTTGGTGATTGTGGTCAGCCTGCTCACCTGCGGTGGGCAGCTGTGCCAGAAACAGGCTGCTGTGTGCTGGCAATTGCCGCCGGACGTCAGACGAGGGCCGACGTTACGTTGGTTGGCGCTGGCGGTGTTGCTGCTGGGGGCCGGCATGGCGGTGTGGCTCAACGTGTTGCAACGTTTGCCGCTCAGCCTGGCGTACCCGATGCTCAGCCTGAATTTTGTGCTGGTGACGCTGGCTGCCCGCTGGCTGTTTCAGGAACCGACCACTTTGCGCCACTGGTGTGGCGTAGCGTCCATTATGCTGGGGATCCTGCTGATGAGTGTGCAACCATGAGGGGCTACGCCTGGGGCGCCGCCAGCGTGCTGCTGGTTACGCTGGCGCAACTGCTGATGAAGTGGGGCATGGCGCAGATCCCGCTGATGTCGTTCACGGACGTGACGCCGGCGCTACTCGTGCATTACTGTCTGCCGCTGCTGGCAGTGTGCGGCGGTATCTTTGGCTATGCGCTGTCGATGCTGTGCTGGTTCTTTGCGCTGCATCATTTGCCGCTAAATCGTGCTTATCCGCTGCTGAGCGTCAGCTATGCGCTGGTGTACCTGGCTGCGGTGATCCTGCCCTGGTTCAATGAATCCGCCACCCTGCTGAAAACGCTCGGTACGCTGTTTATCCTGCTTGGGGTGTGGCTGATTAACAGCAAGGCTGGGGTAAAATCCGCCCAATAGCGCAAAAATTGGCGTCATCGCGATTATCTCCTTCACAGCGCTTGCCTTTTTCCCCATGCGAGAGATAAATTAGCGCCAAATAGCTCTCTCCTAACGTGGTGCCGGCTTCGCCTCGCTGGCGGTGTGGTTGACCGGGCGGCATGATGCGGCAACGGGTTCAATGAAGGGATATTATGCGGATGCGTGTTTGGTTTTTATTAGCCAGTTTAATTCTTGCCGGTTGCAGCAGCCATGCGCCGCCGCCAAGCGGCCGGTTGGCCGACTCGATCGTGGTGGTGGCTCAATTGAATGAGCAACTGCGGCAATGGTACGGCACGCCATACCGTTATGGCGGGATGGATCGCGGCGGCGTCGACTGCTCCGGATTTGTCTATCGCACCTTCCGCGACCGTTTCGATATGCAATTGCCGCGTTCTACCGAAGAGCAAACCGAGCTGGGCACCAAAGTTTCGCGTGATGAACTGATGCCGGGCGATCTGGTGTTTTTCAAAACCGGCGCGGGTGAAAATGGTTTGCACGTCGGCATCTACGACACCAACGATCAATTTATCCACGCCTCAACCAGCCGTGGCGTGATTCGCTCCTCGCTGGACAATGTCTATTGGAAGCGAGCCTACTGGCAGGCACGGCGTATTTAGCGTTAACCCTTTGATTAGGTGTATCATGGTGGCATCAGGTTCTTAACGGTGACCGCCATGAATAGCTTACGTTTACTGATTTCCGACTCCTGCGATCCCTGGTTCAATCTTGCCGTGGAAGAGTGCATCTTCCGCGAGATGACCACGCAGAAAATCCTGTTCTTATGGCGCAACGCCGAAACCGTGGTGTTCTGATATTATTCACACATGAGAAAATTATCATTTGAGAGTTTGTCATGACTACACGCCGTCCCCATGTCTACACCAGAATCTCAAAAGCCGCCCAATCTGAAGGATCAGGCCTTGATGAACAAACTGCCCGTATAGAGCAGTACTTGAAGGATAAGAATCACCTTTTTGAAGGTGATGTGACCTACTGGCAAGATATTGGCATCTCAGCGTACAAAAACAAAAACATCCAAGATGGACAGCTTGCCGAGTTCATTAAACAAGTTGATGAAGGGCGTATAGGGCAGGGTGATGCACTGATAATCTATAGCTTGGACAGACTATCGCGACGCTCTTCTTGGGACGAAACGGCGATACAGCACATCGTTAAAAAAGGTGTTGAAATTCATGATGTTAGCACGCCTATCGTTCTGAACAAAGATGATCCGATGAGTAAGATCATCATGGAATTGATAGTGTCTCGCGGGAATAACGAATCCAAGATTAAAAGTGAGCGTAGTACAGCCGGGTGGGATAAACGACTAAACGATACGTTGAAAGACGGTCGTGTATTCACCAATAAACTACCGCGTTGGTTAGGGTCGAACGATGACCAGTATGTAGTACTCAAAGATGAAGCAGAAATCATAAAACGGATCTTTCGTGAGTACACGAACGGTATGAGTAGCCCCATGATTGCCCGTCGTCTAAATGAAGAGGGGATTAAAAGCACTGGTAAATCACTATGGCGACCTAATACAATCACTAAACTCATTAAAGATGAACGTCTCAGGGGGAATCTTGTTCGGGAGAAAATAACTTTAATTCCGAATATATTTCCTAAAGTCATTGATGATGAGTTGTTTGTATTGGCGAACAGAATATTAAGTACTAATGCCGTAGGTAAGAAGGGCAGGCCACGTGAGAATAACGTGACTAGAGAAGTTAATAACATCATCACAGGCTTAGTACGTTGCGGTAAGTGTGGGTCTAAAGTAACAACTACGAAAAACGGTAAAGGTATGCGTTATATTACCTGTCTTAACCGTTTAAACTATAAAATTTGTGGTCAGAAAAGTATTCGACTCGAAGAAGTTGAAAGAATAGTTATCAACCATGTTAAGCAAGTTGATATGAGTAAAGTACTTTCAATTTCTAATGTAGATACCTCAAGCGAAGCACAATTACAGGCAGAGTTGATAGAACTAAAAATTGAAGAGCAGAGCTGTATCGTAAAGATTGAAGAAAGAAAAATATTGAAACAACGTACTTCTTTGCCTTTAGCAAACGCATTAACAGATATTCAAGACCGCATAGAAGAGGTTACAAATGAAATCTTGAATTTACAAGTACAAGAACCATTACCGGATATTAGTAGTGAAAGTATTTCAGCCTTACTGAATGCTAGTAATGTAGAATTACGAATGAGTTTGAGGAAGTACTTAGTACAAGTGGTTGATAAATTAACTTTCATCAATATTGGTGATTATAATATCATAGAAGTTAAGTACAATAACAATGTCTACTGCCATGCTATTATAACTGATAAGAAACTTAAAGTACTGCATGAGGTTGATATTACATTTAGTGGTGATACTACTACTTATAATAGTGGTGAATTTAGTATTGTTGAAAGTGAGAATGAAGGTGTTTGTACTTTTACGGGTATTGATGCAGTTAGCAGTACTGATTACTTTTTGTTAGCTAATTACATTGGTAGTTTACCGGAAAAACAATGGATTGTAGATGTGATGTATTTACAACAGAACATTAATGTTGTTTTACAAGGTCATGACTAATGGAGTACACGCAATAAAAGTGATCAAAATATTTTTATTGCGATAAAATAAAAATGAAACAGAAATGAATTGTGGGCTATAATATACATGAAATGACCCCCTTCTTATAAATAAGTAAAACAATAAGGGGGTTTTATGCAATTTATTTTATTTGGCGTGGTTACAATCAGTTCAGTACTTCTACTCTCACACATACCAGTACTTTTCTTTATACTATGGACTGTTTTTAGTTTTGCATGGGTATTGGCATGATAGATATTATTACTGCGTGCCGTCTAGCAAAACGAGTTTTCGAGTTACCAGATCTTTTAGTAATGGTTAATGAAATTATTAGGTTCTGTCGAGAACATGGTTTAGTACTCGATGAAACTAATCTAGATTCATTTAATTCTGTTTACTGGCCTGCTTTGTTCAGCATTTATGATTGTAAACTACTAAATAGTAGTGCTGATACTGATTGTGCTGTTGCATTTATGAAGTACAAAAATACTATCGGTATTGCATTTGGGAACATGTTTTACTCAATCTAATAAATACAATAACAAATCTCCAAAGACAAAGTTACCCGTCGTGACATTCGGGTACTTTTTTGCATGGAAAAAACAATAAAAGGTGCACAATATGAAAGAAAAGAAAAATACATCATTTGGCATACGTCTGAATGATAGACAAATCGAATTAATAGACAGTTTGATTGAGGGCGGGAAGGCCAAAACAAGAAGTGCCGCCATTCAGTACTTAATTAACAAACACATCATTTTAGGCCAAGGAGGCGATAATGAGTAAAAAAATATGGCATAAAGGTAGCTTGGGGAAACCAGGTGGCATCTATCAGACAAAAAGAAATGGATTGTGCGATCACTATCCTAAGGCGAAAAATAAAATAAAAGAAATAGGTAAGAGATTTATAAAGCTGGATGAAAGTATGTACAAGTCCATTTTAAATGACCTATACAAGGTTGGCATAGATAGTGATAGAAGAGAAATAAACAAAAAGTTTGGTATCAATGGGTCAGCAAATTTTTATTTTGATCTAAAAAGCAACAATATAGAACAGTACAAAGATTGGTGGTTTAAAAAATAAAATTAAAGCCAGTACTGGAATGCTGGCTAAACAATAAAAGGGAATTAACATGTATAACAATATTTATAAGTTTATAAAAGCAGAATGTGGCAGTGGCAAAACTTACCAATTGCAAAATTTAATAAACAGTACTGAAGAGAAGTACCTCATAGTGCAGGGGAAGATAGATCTACTTAACCAAACCTTTTCTGGAATTAATAACGATCATTTGATTACTTCGCAAACGCATACGAGTAATGTTGATTCTTCAATTAATGAGTTTCTTTTGAAAGGAATGGGTAGAGTACTTGGCATCACTGCAAAATCATTCTTCAAGATTGACCCGATTTTATTAGTTGGTTGGAGGGTTTATTTGGACGATGTGGTGAACTTCCACGCATTCAAAACTATCAATGAAAAGAATCGCAAGATTAAAGCAATCTTACAGGATGACATATTCACGGACTTTGACGAACTAAGTGATAAGTACTGCCTAACATCCAAGAAAGATGCAACAGGCGACATAGTTACTATGATCAGTAAGGGCTTCGAAATGGTCGATACACACGATCACTTTGCTCTTAATAGTGAGTACTTTAAGAAGAACACTACCGTAGTGGATAACGTGACTATCAGTACTTACGATGACGATATTCAACAATTAACTATGTTGGCTTGGATCGATATAGAAAAATACCATGATTGTGACCTAACATTCATGGCGAATAAATTCGATGAAACACTACTCTATAAGTCTAAGCCTGATATGTTCGTGGAAAGTACTTTTGATGGCCTCAGAAAACGCTCTGTACCAGTTACACGGCGTTTAAAGGTGAAGTACTTCTCTAAGTCTAAGGTACTCAGTAAGTCCTTTAGAAACGCTCACAGAGAGTATTTTGAACGTGTTGTTCAGTACATCAACGATGAGCTGAAAGGACATGACTACTACTACACTCGGAACAACTCAGAGTCATTCACTATGAACGGTCATTATGTACCCGTTGATACGCGTGGAATGAATGGCCTACAGGGGTACAGTACTTGCGTATGGATGGCAAGTTGCCGCCCAAGCCCAGTAGAAGCCAGTATGACGGAACTATTCTTTAACATTAGTGGGAATGATCTTGTTAGAAGCCGTGAGTACGAGGCTTTGGAACAGTTTGTTCAGCGTGGTTGTTTGAGAGATTTTGAAAGTACCGAAACGATGACTGTATATGTGTTCGATGAACAACAAGCCTTGAGTCTTGGTGGTGAGCTTGAGTACATAGATCTTGGCATTGATGATATGGCCGCTACAGCAAATGGTAGGCCAGCGGGGGTAATTCCAAGAGCACTTCAAAAAGCATTCAGTAAATGGCAGGGACGTAATGCGAACAGTACTGAACTGATTGCTTCTTATAAGAAATGGAAGGCAAAGCAACAGGAGAAAAATCCCAATGTAGATTTCAGTACTCTTGATGCGAGAGTATTAAAAAACAAATAAATGCTCTATGTCGACATCACTATCATAAAAGATCATTGTGGATTGGGTAAAATGGGGGACAAAAGTACCTATACATATAAGGGGGTTTTGTACCCCTTTTTTGTAAAACTAAAAGAAAACCCCTTAAATGGATTGTTTTGTGAGTAACGCAGTTACGAGCAATAACATCCATTTAATGCGAATGGGTACGACTGGAAGGAGTACTCATTCAATACCATGAATATGATTATACGCCAAACCTTCGGTTCGTCGGCTTGTTGTTCTTAGTTGCACTTGCTCCTTCGTAGCTGCGTCAACTAAGAGCAAAAGCATTTCTTTCTTTTTAATAGTACTATCAACAATCGGCCTTTGGCCTCCATATGAGTACCTACGCACTTCGTTTGTTGGGGCAGTTCGGGCTGTTGAAGCCCTTAATTAATTCAAGCCGATAGGCAGTACTAACGCGAAGCCGCCTGATCAATTACAACCCCCTCATGATAGTGATTTCGACATCTGGCACTGGCACTTGTACTTGCATGAGACGATGATAGAGTACTATCAGGATTAACTATAAGGGACAATAGATGACTGAGTTCGCAAGCAAGTACAAAGATTTGCTTACTATTAGTTTTAGTGCGTTATCATTCATAATTGCATGTACGGCACTGTTCTTCTCCGCAAGGACTGCTATGCGAGACAGAGAAAAACTATTGATCATTGCACATACAGTAAGAGAGCCACTTTACGACAAAATTTATAAAATCAAAGTTACAGTTATAAATGTTGGTAGACGTATTGCCGTGATTGAAGGTATGCAATACCATTATGACAAAGGTTATACATGCCATGACTATACTAAGGAAGGCTTTTCTATTAAGGAAAAACAAAGAGTGGCACTCTATATAGAAAGGCAACATATCATTAGAAATGGAGATGAAGGTGAAGTTTATCAACTTGAGAATATCACAGTGTTAGATATTCAAGGTAAAGAGTACAAAATTAAGAACTCCAAAAAATTAGTGGAAAGATTAATAGCGGAAGGATAAGTTAGCTATGGAATTAAATTGGAATGGAATAAAAAACATAGCAGATATTACGAAGGTAACTATTTTAGCATACTCATGCTATTTCTTCTTTAGGATGGGAGAAGCCGTTTTTTATGACTATCCATTCAGTTACATAAGTGTGGATTCATCTAGTTTGTTTTCAGTACTGATAAAGTCATTAGTGGCCTTATTGGCTGCTTTCTTTATGATAAAAACAGCGATGAATTCAACACATAGTGCTATTTGGAATACAATCATCGTGTCTGTTAGTATGGTCGCATTTGCAATAACTATGTATAATGAAATTAAAAATTTACATGAGGTTGCTACCATTATTGGTTTTAATCTGGTGATTTTCTTTTCACTTTTTTCAATTGCATCATCAATAAAAAAATTAATAAAACTGATGAGGAAAATGTGCAAGGACGAGATCTGTTAAAGGTTGTATTTTATTCGTGGATTATTTGCTTCGCATTAGGGAATTACTATTATGATTTCGCCCCTAATGGGATATATCAGGATAAGGATGGGCGTGTCATCATAGCTCAGTACAATGATAAGTACTTGATGAAAAAGTGTCAGGATGATGGCACAATGAACACATATATAGCGGATATTCCTGATGGTGAGCTGACTTCAGCACCGAAAAAATATTTTGATAGGGAGTTTTTGAAAGCGAAATGCAATTTAGATTCAAGTACGCACGATAAAAAAATTGAATAATGATAGTGATGTCGACATATGGACAGTAAAAAAATGACATGATATGGTTAAACTGCGAGCAACTATGAGGGTGGAATGATGATCGACTTCCTTGATATCGTTGATTTTGACTCACCGAACTACAAATTAAAACAAGATGAAAATGGTAACTGGGAAGCAAGACGCACAAGCAATACATGGTGTGTTGAATTCACTAATCTTTACCGTAACATACGCGACCATTACGAACTGATTCTTACACACCCCAAAAATCCTCGCTTCGATGAGGATGTAGATCTAATCATCTTTAGAAAATAGATAGCACCTAATTAAATAGCAGTAAAATAGATGACAGGCTTAAGTACTACGTGAAAAATCAAATTATCAGGAGAGTTAAGATGGGACTAGAAATTGTAGACGTGGAAAATCACGGGGACTTATCGACAGAGAAAATAACTCTACGTACTACTAGTAATAACGTTAACATTTGGAATTATCTATTAACTGATACGACGTATCGTGGTGATGGTAGTATATCTAATAAGCTACGTCATGTTTTTGATTTTGATTGTCTAAATGCAATTATCTTAAATAGTGGGGATTATGTTGTACTCTATACTGGTAAGGGCACAGACCAAGTAGTAGAAAATTCTGGTGCAAAGATTTATATAATTCATTGGGGACTAAATGAAACCATATGGAACAAGGACGGAGATAATGCCTTTCTAATAAAGGCTGAGAGTAGAACAAAAAAGGCAGTTTAGCATGTTAATTACTAGGGTATGTACCCATACCCTAACAATATTATTTTGAAGGGTTAAACTCATAATCTTTATTGATATCAAGCTTGGCAAGTTTGTTCTCAAATATGTTGGAAAGAGTCCTCTTTTTTTGTTCAAGAAGGTTTTTTTCTTTGGATAACTTTTCACTATTTAAGTCATCTTGTGATAAAGCTAGTTCGCCAAGATATGTATAATGACTATTGAGATAGTCGTTTCTTGCCTTTATAATTTCCTCGAATATGCCATTTAAACTTGCTTTGATTTTTACATTGTGCCTTTCCAGTTTTGTAATGTTGCTGTACAGGTATGCTATTTCTGATAGATCTGTTGTTGTCTTTCTATCTAACTCAGCAAGAACTAATTTTTCTATTTCTTTTTTAGGTGAAACTTTGCGGACTATATCATGATGAATTTCATTCCTTAATAAAACATTGGAATACATTCTCTCATTAATTTTCCAAAGATTATTTTCAAAATCAAATGCTAACTTATGAGATATATCTAGAGTGTTAAGCTTAGCCTTTTGAGTGAACCATAATGTTGCAGAAACAACTGCTGTAACTGCCATTGCGATGTTAGCACCTGCACTAAGCCAGTCTGTCAATGAACCTATTTCCATCTTCTTATCCAAACTATAATAGATAGTACTAATCAACAGTAGTAGCACAATAATGAACAGTACTATAACCAGTCCAATAATTATTCTATTAGTCCATTTCATCTAACATACTGCCATACAGTAGCTGGGATTTTGTCATATAGCCTCCCCATAGTGAGTTCTGCAAGCCGATGATCAGATGCTGCATAGAAGGTTTCAAGTTCGTCATCAGACAATTCATACTTGTTTTTATCGATTACTTTTTCTAGGGTTTCGATACTTACGCAGCGACGGAGCTGCATTATCCAATCTTGTTTGGTCATAGAGTCTCTGTGTATTTTTGAATGAGAATACTTTGTACTTATTCTACACTAAGGCTAAGATGCTGGCGATACTACTACAGTACTGAAAACAAGGACGACAGATGAGAAGAATATTTTTTGTACTAACTCTGCTATCTCCAGTACTTCACGCAGCAACCATACCTAACTTCATCTGTACTGATATACGTGGTGATACGTGGAGAACAAATGAATCGTACTATACCCGTATGAGTATTGAACAAGTACCTGCTTCTTATGAAATTTTCAAGTATGCAACTGATGAAAAACGTAAATACTACTCAGAAATCAATGTAGTTAATCATCCTGAAAATGATGGTTATTACTACGGGCATTTGTACTCTAGTCCAGATGGGTTAGATAGTTTTGATTTGAGATGTGAGAAGACTAAATGAACAGAAAACAATTTATTACTAGTCAAGGTGCAACATGTAATAACTGGACTTGGAGCTGGTCATTTGTTAACCATGAAGAAAAGATAGTAATCTTTGGTGCATGGGATGTTGAGAGTGAACAGGGAAGAGCTGTAATACTCCGTGAGAAATGGGAAACAGTACTGACGAATGGAAAAGATAGACGGCAACCCGGTTATACTCAAGCACTAGACCATATAAAACTAATAGAGCAGGGGTATCAGCTTTATACTTTTGACATGGTGCATTCGGAAAGAGAAGACAACCCGAATGTATCAGTAATTGAAGGTTTTACTCCTGAGCTGAAAAAGAGATATCTACGGAAAGAAGGGAAAACGTGGTACGCATATTATGAAGCTAACCCATATCCTGATGAGTTGAACACACAAGATAACTACATTGAAGGTGCGAAGAAGCGTATAACCGTGAATGCCTATGAACGTGATCCAAAAGCACGACAGGCTTGTATTGATCATCATGGTACTACGTGCCAAGGTTGTGGGTTCAATTTTGAGAAGGTCTATGGTGAACACGGAAAAGGTTTCATCCACGTACACCATAAAAAAGCGTTACATACTCTTGGTGCAGGTTATGTACTGAATCCAGTAGAGCATCTAATACCCCTATGTCCCAACTGTCATGCTATGGTGCATAGAGGTGATGAAGTACTTTCTATTGAAGATCTGAAAGTACTAATCAAATCGTGATACAGCTATTTCTTGTGGCTATATTCGAAGTAATTTTTTAAGTACTTCCCATTTCGGAAGTACTTCTTAAACGCAGAAATAGATTTATCATAAGGCGTTTCTTCTGGTACTTCTGGGCTCCCATATAGATAATTTTTATTTTTTACTAGAATTTCACATAGAAGGTGAATATCCATCACTGCAAATGGGCTATTTTTAGATAATGGGTCGAAATTTTTAAGTAACGGGTCATTGTTGATTGGAACAAATTCTGGTGAGTTTCTTGACAAAATTTCTGATAACACATTTACTATGTCAGAAATTATTGAAAATAAAGCCATGTTGATTGATGTAAAATCATCTAATTCTTGTTTTTTTTTCGGAAGCATACTCCAACCATATGCCTCAAGATTATCTATTAATTCTTCAACTTCACGAATGATTCTTCGATTTTCTTTTAGTTTGTATTTTAGATTGTCGAGATCTCTACTCAAGGTTTCTTTTAGATTGCTTTCTTCATCTTCATTTTGAAAAACACCATTTTCACCAGAGATATAACTTTTAACATCCATATCTAAAAAGACGCACAAAGTGAGGCCATCCATGAAGTGAATGAAACAAACCGTGAAGAAATTCGAATGGGTTTTGGATGGCGTAGTCTATTAGGGTATTTATGTAGCTTCATTATTTTTTACAGTTATGTGATTGTCCCGGTACTTGATTACTTTGGTGTGGTCGTTTTTCAAATGCCTCTTGGTCATATCATTCAGATTCTTCTAGTGCTTTTAGGTGCTCAGTGATATTAAATATTGAATTGTGTCTTAATATTATTGTAAAATGTTCCAAGGTCACTTTAGTGGTGGATTTTTATGCGTAGATTAATAATAATTTCTTTTGCAATCGCGTTTGTTGTTTCGTTAGTCGGTCAGTTGTTTTTATCCGTATATTCTAATGGAATAGATAAGAGTAGCTATACCGATTGGGTATCTGCATTCTGTAACATAATTATGGCGGCAGCTACTGTTGGTGCTGTCCTCACCGCGAGGAATTATGTTGCTCAGTTTACTGCTCAAGAAGGTTATAAAATCGCTATAAACTTAGTAAATCATCAGCTACCACAGGTAACGAATTATGATGGTTTTAAAAAAGAAATAGATAAAATTAACGATCTTTATTCTAATTTAAATAATGGGGATTCCTTTAGTGATAGCTCAATTACAAATAGCATAAGTAACATTCAAGGATACATTGGTACGCTGCGTAAATATAAGGCAGATGTAAATAAATCACTTTTTGATATTGGCACATACGGGCTTGAATTTTCAAAAGGTAAAAAATATATTTTTGAAAGCATGATGGAATCATTGGATGTTATAATAGACTATTCCACAGGTGTTATAAAGAATGTAGAAGATTTCAATAAGTCAGTGAGGTCTGAGTTTAATATTAGACCTTGGCAGAGTTTAGAAAGTGGACATCTTAATATATCACCAAACGATGTGGTTTTAGATGGTATAAAATTTAAGTCAAAATTGATTTTGAATAATTATGATAATGTAATGGATTTATACTCCAAGTTACATGATGGTGACCGTAGAATTACTAATTTATTTGTGGTTTATTAGTTTTTATAATTTATTTTAATTAAAGTGGTAATTGTAGATGTTAAGTGGAAGAAACCCCATGTGTATGAACATGGGTTTTTTATTTGTTAGCCAAAGATGATCGTTGGCTATCATTCACACTTCCAAATTGTATTCTGTACACCAGATCCGGCAGGTAGGTGAGGGTTCATGTTTGCACTGTGAGTGTATGTAGCCTTTGTCTTGCCGTACTGTTGGCAAGCTGCATTCGCTGTCTTCTGTAGGCTATCGAGTCCGTACCATCCATCTGACTGGATACTTACAGTTTTACCGTCGTTGTACTGCACTTGAGCACATCCTACCAAAATCAACGGAAGGCAAATTAGAGCCAGCTTTTTCATTGAGCTTACCAATTCCAATTCACCGTAGTGTTCAACCCGTTTAGGTTCGTATGTTCAGTTCTGGTTGGTTTTAGTACTACCCGACCTGTAGCACGATCGATGATGTCAAAGGACTCTATTTCGGTCTGTCCCATCGTTCCCTTAACTCTCATTTTGGTTTTCACGTACTCGAACCTGTCTTTCGGGTAGTTCTCTTCAAATTGTTCTTCTGTCATTTTCATCATTCCCAGTAGGTAAGCAAGTAACCACAGATATCTTATGGTAAGGATAGGGGGATCACAATCCAACTGATTACTAGTTGTGCATTTTGTTTCAAGATGTGTAATCTGATGTTGATATCCCATCAAGAGGACTTACACATGGCAAAAGGCAAAGATCAACATGTAACGCCCCATCCTGACGGATGGCAGGTAATAGGTGAGGGCAATAGCCTTGCTACGGTTGTTACTGCTACGAAACAAGAAGCGATTAATGCGGGGAGGGAAATTGCCCGTAAGCAAGAAAGTGAGTTAGTGATCCATAATCGGGATGGGAAGATTGCCAATTCTGATTCACATGGACACGATCCAAACCCACCGAAAGATACTAAGTAATTCGACAAGGAGCCATAAGGCTCCTTTTTCATTTAGAGTACCGGTAAGCCTACCTGACTTTATGTATTGATAGTAATGATTATTTTTATCATGTTTGTAATGTTTGCCAATACCGTGGTCATTGGCCAGTCACAAAACCCGTGGAAAGAATGCAACACCCGACGGATGGAGCAAGACGGGATCCGGCTGGCGCGGCGCAGCAGTGGGGGCGGCGCGGTATTTCACGACCTGGGCAATACCTGTTTTACCTTTATGGCAGGTAAACCCGGCTACGATAAAAACGTGTCCACCGGCATTATTCTGGCGGCACTGGCTCAACTGGGGATCTCCGCCACGGCGTCAGGGCGCAATGATCTGGTGATCGACACCGCAGAGGGCGTGCGTAAAATATCCGGGTCGGCCTACCGTGAAACTCAGGATCGCGGGTTTCATCACGGTACATTGTTGCTGAATGCCAATCTCAATCGTCTGGCGGATTACCTTAACCCGGACCCCAAAAAATTGCGGGCCAAGGGCATCACTTCTGTGCGTTCTCGCGTCGCCAACCTGGCGGAGTTCCGGCCCGATATCAATCACCGGCAGGTATGTGACGCCGTGACACAGGCATTCTTTGATCATTATGGCGATACCGCCACGGCGGAAATCATTTCTCCGGATGTTTATCCCGATCTGCCGGATTTCGCCGCCCAGTTCGCCAGGCAAAGCAGTTGGGAATGGAATTTCGGCAAAGCGCCTGCATTTAGCCATTTGTTGAATGAGCGATTTGTTTGGGGTGGGGTGGATATCTTCTTTGATGTGGAGAAAGGCGTCATTGAGCGGGCGCAGATTTTCACCGACAGCCTTAACCCTGCGCCGTTGCAACAGTTGGCCGAGAGGCTGGTCGGGAGTGCCTATCGTACTGAGGCTATGGCAAGTTGCTGTGATAGCCTGACCGTGCAGTTTCCCGATCAAGCCGCCGAGTTGGCTGAGCTGCGGCAATGGTTGGTCGAGACGATTAAATAACATTCAGGTTTCGCATATCCTGGGGTGAGGCAGCTCATCCCTTTTTAAACCCTGCGGCCCTCGACTCTTGCAGCCTCTCATCGTCTAAAAATCGTAAATTCCGGTACAGCATAAATCAGCCAAAAATCAAGGTGGGCATTTTTTGGCTGTTTCAATGCCGAGAATAACGCAGTGAATTGATGTGTTATTAAATTTAATCAGTTATCTGGAAGTGGGGGAAGAATAGCTTCTGGCAAGAAGGGCTTGTTTTTAATCGAATGGGAATTTCTTTAATTAAAACAATGAAGATAACTCAAATTTTAAGAATTGTGCCATCACTTAAGTTAAATCCCTCCCGATTTATTCGTAACGTTCAGGTTTTGCCATAAGTTAAATTGTTTTTTTATTCTTTTTTCCGTGAGTCACGAATAGCTTTAATCTATCAATTAAATGATAACTTATTGGTAATTACATTGATATTTCCGATTAATCCCAGGGGGATTGATCGATAAAATATATTGATATACGATGAGCTGCTCGCCATTCTGCCTGTGGCATTAAAATGAAAATTCAATTCGAAGCTGACTTTATTAGTAGCTATGTTTTTCAACCCGTTTACTCGATGGAAGGCAGGCTGCTGGCGGTAGAAATATTATGCCGTTTCAATAGCCTGGACGGTGATTTGGCCATGCCCGCCGACATTGGGATTAATTTATTGACCGCCTCGCAAAGGATTGAGTTATTTCATGAGCAATTGAGGCTGGCAGAGCAACATGCCGGTTGGTTTGTCGAGCACGACGTACTGTTGACCTTCAATATCGAAGAAACCCTTGTCGATGTGATCCTCACTGACGATCTCCTGTGTCAACGCCTACGGCAATGGCCGTTTATTGCGTTCGAGATCAGTGAGGGTTTTCCGAATCTTTCAGCAGGAAAAAACAATACCAAGGTCAGCCGGCTAAGCGAGATTTTCCCTCTGTGGCTGGATAACTTTGGCTCAGGGCAGGCGACATTGACCGCATTGTATGATGGCCTGTTCGACTATGTGAAAATCGACAAACGTTTTTACTGGCAGCTTTTTGACCACCAAGGGTATGACGTGGTTATCGACTCGCTCTTGAAGAATATCAATCTGCTGTGCAAGGGGGTGATTGTCTGTGGCATAGAGAAGAAGGAATATTTTAATAAGCTCAGGCACGCCGGCGTTTTTGGTTTGCAGGGGTTTTTATGGCTCAGCGTTGATGTGGATAATCTGGCTGCTTTGCGGATAACGCCCGAAGAGTTCAATAACAATAACGGATAGCGCTGTACACCCCGGAGTAATAATGGACCGGATGCGATTCCGACCCTGTTATTTATTATGTTTTTCTGGCTGATAAAGCCCCCCATTCATTGGCGCAACAAGGTGCTTAAGCCGTATCGGCGTAAACCTCGAGCCTCCGCCTCTGCCCGGATCCCCGGCAGAGGTGTTCTCCCTGCATTTCCTCTGTGTTAATCCGCACGCCCAGGCTCTACACTAAGCGGATACGGAGGGCCTATGCCGCAGTTTGAAAACGCTTATCACCACCAGTTACCCGGTTTTTATACCGAATTGAAACCCACGCCGCTGAAGGGCGCCCGCCTGCTGTATCACAGCGAACCGCTGGCGCGGGAGCTGGGGTTGGACGAAAGCTGGTTTACCCAGGATAAGAGCCCGATATGGTCGGGCGAAACGCTGCTGCCCGGCATGCAGCCGTTGGCGCAGGTGTACAGCGGCCACCAGTTTGGCGTTTGGGCCGGGCAATTGGGTGACGGCCGCGGCATTTTGCTCGGCGAACAAAAGCTGGCGGATGGCCGCAGCATGGACTGGCATCTGAAAGGGGCTGGGCTAACGCCTTATTCGCGGATGGGTGACGGCCGTGCCGTATTGCGTTCGGCGATCCGTGAGTTTTTGGCCTCCGAGGCGCTGCATCATTTGGGGATCCCGACCACGCGTGCGTTGACCCTGGTGACCAGCGAGCAGCCCGTCTTTCGTGAACAGCCAGAGCGTGGGGCGATGTTGCTGCGCGTGGCGGAAAGCCATGTGCGCTTCGGCCATTTTGAGCATTTTTACTACCGCAAACAGCCGGAGCAGGTGCAACAGCTGGCCGATTTTGTGATCGCCCGCCATTGGCCGCAGTTGAAGGATCACGACGACGGCTATTTACCCTGGTTTATTGACGTAGTTGAACGCACTGCGCGCTTAATCGCGCATTGGCAGACCGTCGGGTTCGCTCACGGCGTGATGAACACCGATAATATGTCGATCCTTGGCATCACCATCGATTATGGCCCTTTCGCTTTCCTCGATGATTACAAACCTGACTTTATCTGTAACCACTCGGATCATCAGGGGCGTTATGCCTTTGATAATCAGCCTGCGGTTGCGCTGTGGAACCTCCACCGGCTGGCGCAGGCGCTGTCCGGGCTGATGACCACCGAGCAGTTGCAGCGGGCGCTGGCAGCCTATGAACCGGCGTTGATGCGAGCCTATGGGGAACAGATGCGCGCCAAACTCGGTTTTTTCACCCAGTCGACTCAGGATAACGATCTGCTGACCGGGCTGTTGAGCCTGATGGCGCAAGAGGGGCGTGACTATACCCGAACTTTCCGCTTGCTGAGCCAGACGGAACAGCAACAGGCGCAGTCGCCGTTGCGGGATGAGTTTATCGATCGCGGCGCATTCGACGCGTGGTATCAGCAATATCGGCAGCGTTTGCAGCAAGAGCAGGTGAGCGACAGTGAACGGCAGCAGGCGATGAAAGCGGCAAATCCCAAATTAATCCTGCGCAATTATTTGGCGCAGCAGGCGATAGAGAGTGCCGAGCAGGATGATGTCAGCAAGCTGGCGCGCCTGCATCAGGCGTTGCTGACGCCGTTCGCCGATGCGGCCGAATACGACGATCTTGCCGCTTTGCCGCCGGATTGGGGCAAGCATCTGGAGATTTCCTGCTCGAGCTGAAATACCTGCCGCGTTTCATATGGCAGCAGGCTAACGTGGGCGCGGCATGCTGCGCGCCAACACGCCGCCTGGCTAAAGTGTGAACAGGCATGGCGACCGTTCACTGACGCAGATAAACCTGTGGTAGCGCCACTTCCGGGTGGTGTACCACGCCTAAATCGGCCTGATACCAGCGGGTCAGAATATCCGCCTGCAATACCTCCTGCGGCGTGCCCACGGCAACCAAACGCCCCTGATGCAGCAATAAAATACGGTCGGCATACAGCGCCGCCAGGTTCAGATCGTGCAGTACGCAGCACACCGCAATGGGCTGTTGCCGTGTCAGTGAACGCAACAACCTCAGCGTATGCTGCTGGTGGTAGAGATCCAGCGCCGAGGTGGGTTCGTCCAGGAACAACCACGAAGGCGAGGGCTGCGGTTGCCAAAGCTGCGCCAGCACGCGGGCTAACTGTACCCGTTGCTGTTCACCGCCGGAAAGGCGGCGATAATCCCGCTGGGCCAGTTCAAGACAATCGGTTTGCGCCATCACCTGCTGCACCGCTTGCTGCACATTGCGCTTGCCGTGCGGTGATCTGCCCATGCTGACCACTTCCTCGACGGTAAACGGAAAGGCCAGATCGCTGTGCTGGCGCATCACCGCGCGTACTTTGGCCAACTGTTGGGGTTGCCACTGATCCAACGGCCGCCCGAGGAGTTGGCACTCGCCGCAGCCCGGCGACAGGTAGCCGGTCAGCAGACGCAGCAGCGTCGATTTCCCCGCGCCGTTTGGCCCGATAATCGCCACCATTTCGCCGCTGGCGATGTTCAGCGAGACGTCGTTGATTAACCGGCGCGAACCCAGGCTGTAACGTAACTGCTGCGCCGTCAGGCTTGATGCGTTATCCACCCATACGCTCCCGCTGGCGCATGACCAGCCATAAGAAATAAGGCCCGCCAATCAGACTGGTCATCAGCCCGACCGGCATCTCCGCCGGTGCCACCAGTGTCCGTGCCAGCGTGTCGCTGACCAGCAGCAGGCAGGCTCCACCCAGCGCGGAACAGGGCAACAGCCAGCGGTGGTCGCCGCCGAGCCGCATGCGCACCAGGTGCGGCACCACCAGACCGATAAAACCGATGACGCCGCTCATTGCCACCGCAGCGCCAATCAGCAATGCGCTGAGCAGAAGCAGTTGCAGTTTGGCGCGCTGGACATTTACGCCAAGGTAGTGCGCCTCTTCATCGCCCAGTTGCAGCAGGTTCAGGCGGCGCGCCTGTAACAGCGTCAGCAGGGCCGCCGGCAGGATCAAAGAGGCAGATACGATCAGCGTCGGCCACTGGGACTGGCTCAGGCTGCCCATCATCCACAATGAAAACTGACGCAGCTGTTGATCGCTGCTGAGATAAGACAGCACGCCGATGGCCGCCATGCACAGGGCGTTGATGGCGATCCCCGCCAACAACAGGCGTGACAGGCTGCCGTGCCCGCTGCGGCTGATACCGTAGATCAGCAGTGACACCAGCAGGCTGCCGAGGAAAGCCGCCAGCATGTGGCCATACAAGGCAATCACCGGCGGCAGGGCCAGCGGCATAACGATAATCAGCGCGACAAACAGCGCACCGCCGCTACTGATGCCCAACAGGCTGGGATCGGCCAGCGGATTGCGGAACAGCCCCTGCATGACGGCGCCGGACACCGCCAGTGCGCAGCCGATGACTACCGCCAGCAGCACACGCGGCAAGCGGATGTTTAGCCAGATATGCCAAGAGGTATCGCTGAACGGCGCTTGCCACAGGGTGCGAAATGATAGCGTCAGCGCGCCCATATTGGCGGCACCCAGCGCCAATAGCGCAAGCAGCACCAACAGGCCGGCAATGGTCACGCGCGGAGAAATGCGACCGGGCATTACTTTTGCTCCGCCGCATTACGCAGTTTGGCCAGCGCCGCCGGCGTTTCCAGCCCAAAGCCCAGCAGCGCCATGTCGTCGACCACCAACACGCGGTGGTTTTTGCCGGCAGGCGTGAGGGCAATGCCTGGCAGTTTCCACAGCTGCTCCAGACCGCCGAGGGTCTTGACGCCATCGGTGGTGACCAGCAGCAGATCGGGCGCGCTGGCGATCACGCCTTCCTGCGACAGCGGGCGGTAGCGGTTGAATCCTTGCATCGCATTCTTCAACCCTGCGGCGGTGATGACCGCATCGGCGGCGGTATGTTGCCCGGCGGCCATCGGCGTAATGCCGCCGTGGCTCATGACGAACAATACCCTGATCGGCAACGAAGACGTGTTCACCTGCGCGAGCTGTTGTTGGTAACGGGCGCTCAGTTGTTTGCCCTGGTCGGCGCGTTGCAGCGCCTGGGCGATGACCGCGATTTTTTCCGGCACCGCCTGCAAAGTGGTGTCGCCGGGAATTCGCACCACCTTCACGCCGCTTTCCTCCAACTGCTTGAGCACCAGCGCAGGTTCAGCCAGTTCGGTGGCCAGCACCAGCGTGGGTTTCAACGCCAGAATGCCTTCGGCATTGAGTTGACGCATATAGCCGACATCCGGCAAGGGTTTCACGGCCGCCGGCTGCAGACTGGTGCTGTCTCGTGCCACGAGCTCATCGCCCGCGCCAAGGGCGAAGGCAATTTCGGTGACGTCACCGCCTATCGAGACAATACGTTCCGCCGCCGCAGCGGTGAACGGCAACGCCAGCGCAAGGCACAACGTCAGACTGCGGGGCAATGAAGCTTTCATGCGGCAATGTCCTTGGGTTCAAGTGCGGCAACCTGCTCACGCCACTGAGTTTGTTCCGGCTGGCCCTCGGTACGTTGTCCGTAAAGTTGGGCGATTTGCGTGCCGTCGGCGGCGAACAGTTCCAGGCTGGTAACGAAGCCGTCTTTGGTGGGTTTGCGGGTGATCCAGCTTTCGGCAATAGCGCCTTCGATCAGGTGCAGGGTAAAGCGGCGGTTAAACACGTTAATCCAACCTTCCTGCGGCATCAGCCGCTCGATCTGGCCGGTGAAGATCTGCACGCAACCGCGGTTGCCGACAAAAATCATGATCTCGTTTTGCAGATTCTGAGCGGCGTCCAACAACTGCGCCAAGGCGTTATTATCCACCCGATACGCCAGATCGTTGCCGACGGCGCGGAAAGCCTGCTGACGCGTCAGCTGATGGCGGCCCAGCAGTTGGAAGAACTGGTGAACGTCGGTCATTTCACGCCATTCCCGGTCAATTTTTTCGGCATCCGGTGCGGTGTTGCCGACCGTGGCGTCTGCAGCCTTCAGTTCCAGAGCCGGATTTTCTGCGCTCAAATGGCGCTCGACCAGCGCCATCCAGGCCACAAGGTCTGTTTCCTCGGTGGTGTACACCTTATGCAAGGCGTCGCCCTGATGATCGAAGAACTGAATACTGTGGCGCACGCCGCGTTTGTTGGTTTCGCTCATGGCAAATACGCTGGCCCACTGATTGAGGAACAGGCGCAAATCCAGCTCGCGTGGGTTAAGAATCAACCCCGCGTGGCCGTTCAGGTGTTGGTTAAGGTAGCGACCCATTTGCTCATGTACCGCATAGCTGTTGCGAGTAATGGATTTGGTGACGCCAACCTGCTCCAGCTCGGTCAGCAGGGTTCGCGCATCGGCTTGCAGGCGGCGGGTGTCTTCGCCCACGCGGGCATGGGTCAGCTCCGCTTCGCTGACACCCAGCAGCTCCGCCAGATCGCGTGCGTATTTGCCGGGATTATCAATTTTTGCCTGTTGGTAACTGGCGTATAAGTTATTGCTCATCGGTTGTGCTCCTGTGTGTGGTTCAAGCGGCGGGCAATCGGCTTGCCCGCCGTATTCAAAAGGTTACCACTGATAGCTGAC
>RCUM01000364.1_pt1 | contig 28683 bp, 24 predicted proteins | sample 2166141 | NCBI WGS metagenome assembly RCUM01 (sample SAMN09932756, study PRJNA488358) | compost metagenome | isolation source: compost soil in crotonic acid-enriched | place: Germany: Experimental Botanical Garden
GTGGATATTGAACGAGTGCTGGTCAGCCCCTATCTGCGGGCCGAGCAGACGCTGGCCACGGTGCGCGAAGCCTTGACCTTGCCGGCGAGCGAAGAAGTGCTGCCTGAGTTGACGCCGGGCGGGGACGCCAGCCAGGTGGGCAGTTATTTGCAGGTGCTGGCACAGCAGGGGATCAGCTCGGTGCTGATTGTCTCTCACTTGCCGCTGGTGGGTTACCTGGTGGCTGAGCTTTGCCCGGGTGAATGTCCGCCGATGTTTGCCACCTCGGCAATCGCCAACGTTGATTTGGCGGCAGACGGTAGCTACGGTAAATTTGAATGGCAGGTCAGTCCGTCGCAGGTGATGGCTAAAGTGTAGGGGCCGCAGGCCGGTTCCAAACAAAAGGGCGATGTTAAATATCGCCCTTTTGTCATTTCTGCAGTTTACTCGGCCAGTTCGACCAGCAGCAAGATGGCCGCGGTCCCGCCCCATTCCTTGGGCGCCTGGTGGAACACCAGTACGTCGGGATGCTGCGCCAGCCACAGCGGTGTTTGCTGTTTAAGGATATGCTTGCCGTGGCCGTGCATCACACAGGCACAGTGCACGTGTTCGCGGCGGCAAGCGGCGATCAGTGCGCCCAGCTCCTGCTTGGCCTGCATTTGGGTCAGGCCGTGCAAATCGAGAAACAGCTCCGGTGAATAGTCACCGCGGCGCAGTTTTTTCAGCTCAAAAGCACTGTAACCGGGGCGAACATAGCGCGTCGGGCCTTCCTCTTCCAACTGCGGTTGGTATTCATCCGAGAAATAATGACTGGCGTCCACCTGTTCCTGCAGCAGGCGCTGCGGGGCAATCTGTTTGGTTTTTGGCTTGGGTTTACGGTGGACAATGGTGTCCTGACGCAGCTTTTTTGCGTCTACTACCGACTCTCTGAAGAGCTGCAATTCATCTTTGCTCAGAGGGTGCTTGTTCTTCATTTTTTATTCACCGGAAATCATTTATCGCGGTAGTTTACCGTGTCGCGGGTATCTGTCGACGCAAAATTCGCGCCAAAATGAAAAGCGCAAGGGGTTAGCGTGATTTGTCGCGGGCTTCATGGCAAACTATGCGGCTAAATCATGAATCACAGTGCCTGCCGGAGGGCAAATTGGACAAAATTTTCGTCGAGGAAGCAGTGAATGAACTGCACACCATTCAAGATATGCTGCGTTGGACAGTAAGCCGTTTTAACGCCGCCGATATCTACTATGGTCACGGAACCGATAATCCGTGGGACGAAGCGGTGCAATTGGTGCTGCCAAGCCTGTTCCTGCCGCTGGATATTCCAGAGGACATGCACACTGCACGTTTGACCTCCAGCGAACGCCACCGCATCGTTGAACGCGTGATCCGCCGCGTCAATGAGCGTATTCCGGTAGCCTACCTGACCAACAAAGCCTGGTTCTGCGACCTGGAGTTTTATGTCGATGAGCGCGTGCTGGTACCGCGTTCCCCGATTGGCGAATTGATCAACGATCGCTTCAGCGCACTGATCCCTCATTCGCCGAGCCATATTCTCGACATGTGTACCGGCAGCGGCTGTATTGCCATTGCCTGCGGCTATGCTTTCCCGGATGCGGAAGTGGACGCGGTAGACATCTCCGCCGACGTGCTGGCGGTGACCGAGCGCAATATTCAGGCGCTGGGCGTTGAACAGCAGGTGACTCCGATCCGTTCCGATCTGTTCCGCGATCTTCCGGCGATCCAGTACGATCTGATTGTCACCAACCCACCGTACGTTGATGCAGAAGACATGTCTGATCTGCCGGAAGAGTTCCGCTTTGAACCTGAACTGGGTCTGGCGGCGGGTAGCGACGGTCTGAAGCTGGTGCGTCGCATTCTGGCCTGTGCGCCGGATTACCTGAGCGACGACGGCGTGCTGATTTGTGAAGTGGGTAACAGCATGGTACATCTGATGGAACAATATCCGGATATTCCGTTCACCTGGCTGGAGTTTGAAAACGGCGGTGACGGCGTGTTCATGCTGACCAAACAGCAATTGGTCGATTGCAAAGAGCACTTCAGCATTTACCGCAGCTAAGCTTTCTTCGGGCCTGCTCTGGCGGGCCCACAAAGATAATCATTAACGGTAAGGAGCCGTGATGGCAGGAAACAGTATTGGGCAGATTTTCCGCGTCACCACATTTGGTGAATCTCACGGTGTGGCGCTGGGATGTATCGTAGACGGTGTACCGCCGGGTATCCCGCTTACCGAAGCCGATTTGCAGCACGATCTGGACCGCCGCCGTCCGGGGACTTCGCGCTATACCACTCAACGCCGCGAACCTGATCAGGTGCGCATTCTTTCCGGCGTGTTCGAAGGCGTGACGACCGGCACCAGCATCGGGCTGATGATTGAAAATACCGACCAGCGTTCGCAGGACTACGGCGCCATCAAAGACGTGTTCCGTCCGGGCCATGCAGATTACACCTACGAGCAGAAATACGGCGTACGCGATTACCGTGGCGGCGGCCGTTCTTCGGCGCGTGAAACCGCGATGCGCGTAGCGGCCGGGGCGATAGCCAAGAAATACCTGCAACAGAAATTCGGCGTCCAGGTGCGCGGCTATCTGGCGCAGATCGGCGACGTGGTCTGCGAACTGAAAGATTGGGATCAGGTCGAACAGAACCCGTTCTTCTGCCCGGATCCGGACAAGCTGGAAGCGCTGGACGAACTGATGCGCGCGCTGAAAAAAGAGGGCGACTCGATCGGCGCCAAGGTCAGCGTAGTTGCCGAACATGTGCCGGTGGGCCTCGGTGAGCCGGTGTTTGACCGCCTGGATGCCGATCTGGCGCATGCGTTAATGAGCATCAACGCGGTAAAAGGCGTGGAAATCGGCGACGGTTTTGCCGTGGTGACCAAGCGCGGCAGCGAAAACCGTGACGAAATTACGCCTGAAGGTTTCCAGAGCAACCATGCGGGCGGCATCCTCGGCGGCATCAGCAGCGGCCAACCGGTGGTCGCTCATCTGGCGTTGAAACCGACCTCCAGCATCATGGTGCCGGGCCGTACCATCAATCGCCAGGGCGAAGCGGTAGAAATGGTGACCCGTGGCCGTCACGATCCCTGCGTAGGCATTCGCGCGGTTCCAATCGCCGAAGCGATGATGGCGATTGTGCTGATGGATCACCTGCTGCGCCAGCGTGCGCAAAACGGTGATGTGGTTTCTAACGTTCCACGCTGGTAATTACGATGAAAAACTGGATGTTAGGCATCGTTGCCCTGATGGCGTCAGGTTCTGCCATGGCGTTGACGCCGTGGCAGAAAATTGATCACCCGGTGGCCGGCGCGCCACAGGCGATTGGCGGTTTTGCCAATGGTTGTATCGTCGGTGCCCAGCCGCTGCCGCTGAACTCACCGGATTATCAGGTGATGCGCCCCGATCAACGCCGCTATTTCGGCCACCCCGATCTGCTGGCGTTCATTCAGCGCCTGAGCAGCAAAGCCAACCAAAAAGCGCTGGGTACGGTGCTGATCGGCGATATGGCGATGCCGGCCGGTGGGCGCTTTAGCAGCGGCCACGCCAGCCATCAGTCCGGGTTGGATGTCGACATCTGGTTACAGCTGCCGCGCCAGCGCTGGAGCGCGCAGCAACTGCTCAAACCGCAGCCGATCGATCTGGTTTCCGGCGACGGCAAACAGGTTGTGGCGCGTCAGTGGCAACCGCAGATTGAATCTCTGATCAAAATGGCGGCGCAGGATGCGGAAGTGACGCGCATCTTCGTCAACCCGGCGATCAAGCAACGCCTGTGTCTGGATGCCGGCGCCGACCGCGACTGGTTGCACAAGGTGCGGCCGTGGTTCGGCCACCGCGCGCACATGCACGTGCGTCTGCGTTGTCCGGCAGGCAGTCTGGAGTGTCAAGAACAAGATACCCCGCCGCCGGGCGATGGTTGTGGGGCGGAGCTGGCGAGCTGGTTCGTGCCGCATCAACCCAGCGCCAAACCGGGCAAGCCGGTCCCACCGCCATTGCCGCCTTCCTGTCAGGCTTTGTTAGATAACCATTTCGCTGCGGAATAATAAATGGATTGGTTCGTCGTTGGCCCCGAGATGCTCGGGGTTTTGTTTGTGGTGGCGTTGCTGGCGGGTTTTATCGATTCCATTGCCGGAGGCGGCGGCCTGCTGACCGTGCCGGCGCTGCTGGCGGTGGGGGTTTCCCCGGCGCAGGCGCTGGCAACCAACAAGTTGCAGTCGGTGGGCGGTTCGTTTTCCGCCAGCCTGTACTTTATCCGCCGGCGGGCGGTGGATCTTAACGATCAGAAACTGACGATCCTGCTGGCGCTGATCGGTTCCATCGCCGGGGCGATTCTGGTGCAGCATATGCGCGCCGATCTGCTGCGACAAATGCTGCCGCTGCTGGTGATTGGCATCGGTCTGTACTTTTTGCTGACCCCGCGTCTGGGGGAAAGCGATCGTCAGCGCCGCCTGAGCGCGTTGCCGTTCGGGCTGGTGGCCGGTGGCTGCGTCGGTTTTTACGACGGTTTCTTCGGCCCCGGCGCCGGTTCGTTCTATGCGCTGGCCTACGTGACGTTGTGCGGCTTCAATCTGGCCAAATCCACCGCGCACGCCAAGGTGCTGAACTTCACCTCCAACGTTGGCGGCCTGACGTTTTTTATCATCGGCGGCAAAGTGGTGTGGGGCATTGGCCTGGTGATGCTGATGGGGCAGGTGCTCGGCGCACGCCTGGGCGCGCATATGGTGATGACCCGTGGGCAGAAGCTGATTCGGCCCATGATCGTCATCGTCTCGCTGGTGATGAGCTGCAAACTGCTGTACGACAACCACGGCGCGGAAATTCAGCAGTGGCTGGCGCTGCATATTTAGCATGCCGAAAGATCGCTAAAGTGGAATAATCACCGCTTTATTTTTGTGGTTATAGAGTTTTTTATTTATGTCAGACACACAGACTACCCATCAATACGCGCAATTGATTGATATATTTAATCAATGCTTTAGCGAAGACTACAACACGCGGCTGGTCAAGGGCGATGATGAGCCGATCTACCTGCCGGCCGACGATGCGTTGCCGTACCACCGCATCGTTTTTGCCCACGGTTTTTATGCCAGCGGCCTGCATGAGATCTCGCACTGGTGCATTGCCGGTGAAGAGCGCCGCAAATTGGTGGACTTCGGCTACTGGTATTGCCCGGACGGGCGCGATGCGCAAACACAAAGCGAATTCGAAGCGGTAGAAATCAAACCGCAGGCGCTGGAGTGGATGTTCTGCGTGGCCGCCGGTTTCCCGTTCAACGTCAGCTGCGACAACCTGAACGGCGACTGCGAGCCGGATCGTATCGCCTTCCAGCGCAAGGTACGCGACCGGGTGTTATCGCTGCTGGAACAGGGAATACCCACAAGACCCGCGCGCTTTATTCAGGCGTTACAATCGTTCTACAATACGCCCCCGCTGGCCGCCGGGCATTTTCCCTATCCGGAAGATTTCTGTTAACGCCACAGCTTGCTATTTAAAGAGGAAATTTGATGATCGCAGAATTTGAAGCGCGCATTCTGGCGCTGATTGATGACATGGTAGAGCACGCCAGCGATGATGAACTGTTTGCCGGTGGCTACCTGCGCGGTCATCTGACGCTGGCGGTGGCTGAGGCGGAAGAGCACGACGAGCATACCGCCGAAGCGCTGAAAGCGCGGGTGGAAAATAGCCTGCATAAAGCCATCACCGCCGGCGAGTTGTCGCCACCGGACCAGATTTTGGTGCGCGGCATGTGGGAAAATCTGTACCAGACCGCATTGCCGACCCCCTGATGCCCATCACAGGGCGCTTCAAAAGCGCCCTGCAACTTCGGCATTAAACCGCACGCCCCTTTAGCAATTTTCTCACCCACATCCGGTTCGGATTCAACGCCGCCAGCATCTCCGCGTCGCCCGGCAAGGGTTCGCCAAACAGCTGCGCCGCCAGGATCTCTGCCGCCAGCGGTGCCGAACACAGCCCGCGTGAACCCAGGGCGCCAAGAACAAACAGGTTGGGATAAAGCGGGGCGTCTGCCACGGTTTCGCCAAGCTGACGGCGGCGTTGCAAATCCTGATACTGCGTCAGCGTGGCCTGATAGTCCGGCACTGCGCCAATCATCGGCAGGTGATCGCGGGTAGCGCTGCGCACGCCGCAGCGGGCATGGTGCGCGCTGACGTCCACCTCTCGCGGCCATGCTTGTTCCGGCAGGCAGCGCAACAGACGCGCTCGGTTATCCTGCTGCTCTTCCTCGCGGTATTCAGTGGCGGTATCGCCGCGCTGGTAACTGGCGCCGATACAGTGCTGTTGATTATGAGCATTGACCGGCGTCAGGTAGCCGTCGTAGCACAGCACCTGCTTCAATTCGCTCAGCGCCGGGGTGGTGGGAATATGGGAAACCTGGCCGCGTACCGCGTATACCGGCAGCGCTTCACTTTGCGCCAGGTCGGAAAGGCGGTGGCCATTGGCCAGAATGACCGTGGCATGCCGGCGGGTTTCGCCATTGCCGAAGCCGAGCTGCCAATTGCCGTCTGTGTGTATGAGGGTGTTTAGGTCGTACTCGTAATGGCAATGCATCCCCTGACGTTGCGCCAACGCAATGGCGCCCCGCGTCAGCTCAGCCGGGCATAGCCAACCGCCTTGCGGGTAGCTGACGCCGCCAAAACCGCTGTCTACGCCGCACAGCGCGCTGAGCGTGGCGCGATCGGCCGGTGCCGCCAGCGCCGAAGGCCATTCAACCGCCACTATCTTGGCAATTTTCCCGGCACTTTTCTCATCAAAGGCCAATTGGCTGACGCCGCACCATTGATGATCGAATGCCACGCCTTGTTGCAACAGCGCATCGTACTGGCGGCGGGCAAACGGGAAGGCGGCGCTGAAAAAGGTTTCCAGCGCGTCACCGCGGCCGTTCAGCAACGGATAGAGCGCCCCCTGACGGTTGCCCGATGCACCTTCGGCCGGTTGCGGATCGGCGCAGTATAGCGTCACTTTCGCGCCGCGCCGCAGCAGGGCGAGAGCGATAAGTGCGCTGGCGACGCCGCCGCCGATGATGGCGATATCGTCAGTGTTTTCCGCCGCCGGGCGCAGGAACCAGGGCGCGGGATGCGGCAAGGCCGGCGCATTGGCGGGTAACTCGCCGATCAGCATTTCGCGTTTCTGACCGAAACCTTTGCTCTTTGTTACCTCAAAACCCGCCTGTTGCAACCCGCGCCGTACAAAACCTGCGGCGGTAAAGGTGGCTAAGGTACCTCCCGGCCGGGCGAAACGCGCCATGGCGGCGAACAGCTGCTCAGTCCACATATCCGGGTTTTTCGCCGGCGCAAAGCCATCGAGGAACCAGGCGTCGACCTGGTTATTCATGCTGGGGTCAAAGTGCGGCAGCAGCGCGTTGACGTCGCCGAACCACAGATCCAGCGTAATGCGGCCCTGAGCCAGTAGCAGGCGGTGGCAGCCCGGCAACGGCAGCGGCCATTGAGCGCGGAGCTCATCGGCATAGGGGGCCAGTTCCGGCCAGCGTGCGTGTGCGGCCGCCAGATCGGCGTGCAACAGCGGGAATTTTTCAAAACTGATGAAATGCAGCCGTTGCAGCGGGGCATCTTGCATTGCAGCACGAAAACCGGCAAACGCCTGCCACAGGGTTAAAAAGTTGAGCCCGGTGCCAAAGCCGGTTTCCGCGACGATAAACAGCGGGCGCGGGTGCTCGCTAAAACGCTGCGGCAGCCGGTTGCCCTTGAGAAATACGTAACGGGTTTCTTCCAGCCCATCCTGATTAGAAAAGTAGACGTCATCAAACTGTTTCGAAACAGGTGTACCCTGTTCGTTCCAGGATAACGCTGCGGTTTGGATCGGGGCGTGGCTCACGGTTAGTTGCTCGTAACTCAAGGGGTGACGGGATTCTAACGGCGCTGGCGCTATGGCGCAAACTGGATAAGAATAAAGCTGAAAAACGCTGATCGGACTTGTTCGGCGTACATCTGTACGCTAAAGTGCGATGCAAAATCCCGAATGTAAAATTGTGGAAGAGGTATTGAATGAAACGTGCAGTGATTACTGGCCTGGGAATCGTCTCCAGCATTGGTAACAACCAGCAGGAGGTCCTGGCGAGCCTGCAGGAAGGACGTTCTGGGATCACTTTCTCCCAGGAGCTGAAAGATTCCGGCATGCGTAGTCACGTATGGGGCGATGTTAAATTGGACACTACCGGTCTGATCGACCGTAAAGTGATGCGCTTTATGAGCGACGCGTCCGTTTATGCCTATCTTTCCATGGAAGAAGCCATCAAGGATTCCGGCCTGGCTGCCGATCAGGTTTCCAACGATCGCACCGGTCTGGTGGTTGGCTCAGGTGGCGGCTCTCCGCGCAACCAGGTTGCAGGTTCCGACGGCATGCGCGCCAAAGGCCTGCGCGGCGTGGGTCCTTATATGGTGACCAAGGCCATGGCTTCAGGCGTTTCCGCTTGCCTGGCAACCCCGTTCAAAATTCGTGGCGTTAACTATTCCATCAGCTCTGCCTGCGCAACCTCTGCACACTGCATTGGCCACGCGGTTGAACTGATCCAACTGGGCAAGCAGGACGTAGTCTTTGCCGGCGGCGGTGAAGAACTGTGCTGGGAAATGGCCTGTGAGTTCGATGCGATGGGCGCTCTGTCCACCAGCTACAACGACACTCCGGAAAAAGCTTCCCGTACCTATGATGCAGCGCGTGACGGTTTCGTCATCGCCGGCGGCGGCGGTATGGTGGTAGTAGAAGAGCTGGAACATGCTCTGGCGCGTGGCGCACACATCTACGCTGAGATCATCGGCTACGGTGCGACCTCCGACGGTGCCGATATGGTTGCGCCATCAGGCGAAGGCGCAGTGCGTTGCATGAAAATGGCAATGCAGGGCGTTGACACCCCAATCGACTACATGAACGTGCACGGGACTTCTACGCCGGTTGGCGATGTGAAGGAACTGGGCGCTATCCGTGAAGTGTTTGGCGACAACACCCCGGCAATCTCCTCCACCAAGGCCATGACCGGTCACTCACTGGGCGCCGCCGGCGTGCAGGAAGCGATCTACAGCCTGTTGATGGTTGAGCACGGCTTTATTGCGCCGAGCATCAACATCGACAACCTGGATGAGAAAGCCGCAGGCATGAACATCGTGACTCAGCCGACTAAACGCGAGCTGACTACCGTGATGTCCAACAGCTTCGGTTTCGGCGGCACCAACGCCACGCTGGTAATGCGTAAGCTGCAGAAGTAATACCGGCTCAAGGTTTTAGAATAAAGCCTGCGTTTTCGCGGGCTTTTTAATGCCTGTCGATCCTGCCGGTTGGCCGCTCGGAGTTATCTCAAATTACATCTTCTGACGGATCATTAACGCTTCGTTCAGCCTTTTGCGCATACAATGGCTCAATAGCGCGAATATCACTCGGCGTAGCATTTCAGAGTGACCGAACATTGAGGCAATAGTATGAAAAAGTTAATTGCAGTTGGGCTGCTGTCGGTATTTTTGGCTGGGTGCGCGACTGAATCACCTTGTGTCCCGGTCTATGACGATCAGGGGCGTTTGGTGCACACCAACACCTGTATGAAAGGCACCACTCAGGATAACTGGGAAACCGCAGGCGCTATCGCCGGTGGTGCAGCGGCGGTTGCCGGTCTGACGCTGGGTATTATCGCGTTAACCAAATAACCTTCCGTCGGTGAGTTTCCCCGTATAAAACCCAGCCTCCGCGCTGGGTTTTTCTTTGGCTGAGACACCGCCGGTTGATTGATATCAAAGTATTTTTATTTCCAGTCAGTTGGCAAACACGGCTTTGTCAGCGGGTGTAAATTCCATTCCTGCGCAGGCACTTGGCCGATATACTCCGGCTATCCCACACTCTGGAATCACCTGATGTCGGCTTTGGCGTCCATCTCTTTATCCATGCACCGTTTGCGCTTCGCTAAAAAGCGGGCCTGTGCATGGCTATTGGTCGTCAGTTGGCTGTTGTTGAATACCCAATTGGCGTTGGCCAGCCATAATTGCAACCTGCAGTTCAGCGGTGAAGCCCCCATGGCCCAGCATATGATGCATATGCAAAACAGCCTGCCTTCGTCAGACCAGATGCAAACCCAGGGGCCGCTGTGCGAGAAGCATTGTGTCCCTGAGTCCGCCCAACAGGATCATGCCAGCCTGACGTTAGCCGCCTTGCCGGTCAGCAGCGAATTGGCCGTTATTGCTCTTTCCCCGTCACTTTCTATCCCACTTAACACCTGGCAAACGCCACCGATAACAGGCCCGCCGGCGGAGATTGTTTTCTGCCGGTTCCGTGAATAGCTCTGACAACCGCTTTGCCGTCCCTGACGGCCACCCGCGTTTGTTAACTATTTAATGGAGTACCCGTTATGCGTAATTTATTTGCCGCTGTACTGATCACCCTGTTTTTCTCCTCTGCCGTCAGCGCCGCCGATATGGCGATGCAGCATTCTGCCGTAAAACCTACCGTCGAAATCCATAGCCAGGGCGTCATCAAGGCCTGGGATGAGCGCAAGGTATCCATCGCACACCAGGCCATTCCGGCGCTCAACTGGCCGCCCATGACCATGAGTTTCCAGCTCCCCTCATCGCCATCGCTCACCGTACTGCCTGTGGGAACGGCGGTTGATTTCAGCTTCCTGCCGGTCGACGGCGGTTATCGGCTGATTGCTATCGCAACCGCTCGGCAATAACGGAGGCGTCATGACCATTATTCTTTCTCACCCTTTACGGGTGGGCTGGCTGCTGCTTGCCTGTTGGGCACCGGCCAGCCTGGCAGCGGAATTGACGCTGCAACAATCGTTGACGGCGGCGGAACGCTATTCGGCGGAACTTTCGGCCAATCGGCATCAGGTGAATGCCCTGGAGAACATGGCGGATTCGGCGATGCAATTGCCCGATCCCAAGTTGAAGTTCGGGATTGAAAACGTGCCGGTGCAGGGGGGCAACGCCCGGCGACTCACCCGCGAAGGCATGACGATGGGGCGGGTCGGCATCATGCAGGATTACGTCAGCAGCACCAAACGCCAGCGCAAGGCGGATACCCTGCGTGCCGAAGCCAGCCAGACGGATGCCGGCAGCGCTACCATCCGTGCCCGTTTGCAGCAGCAAACCGCGCAGGCGTGGCTGGAACTGGCGCTGAGCCGGCAAACCTTGCGTGACGCCACCGCACTGGTTACGGAGAGTGAGCGTCAAATTGCCACTCAGCATGCCGGTGTGGCCGGTGGCGGCACTCCTGCCAGCGGCGTGCTGGATGCCAGATTGACGCTGCTGGCCATGCAGGACCGCATCAGTGAGGCACAACGCGACGTTGCGGTAGCGCAGGCACGCCTGACGCAACTGACCGGTCAGGCAACCACGGACACTGCCGGGGCAATGCCACGCTTTGAACGTTTGCCGGCCGACAGCAACGTCTTGCGCCAGGCGATCAAACAACATCCTGAGGTGCAGCAGGCCAGTCGCGAGGCCGATGTGGCCAGGGCCCGTTCGGCACAGTCAGAGGTGGCGGCCATACCGGACGTGGGGGTTGAGGTGTATTACGGCAAGCGCGCCGACGATTATGAGGATCTGGCCGGGGTGATGTTTACCGTTGATCTGCCGCTGTTCCGTTCGCAGCGGCAGGATAAAGACTATGCCGCTGACGTGTCCCGCAACATGGAGGCCAACGATCGGCTGACGTTGCTGATCCGCGATCATCAGGCGCAGCTCGACACGCTGTTGGCACAGTACCAGGCGGCGCAGGCGCAATGGCAGCGACAGCAGCAACAGGCGATCCCCCTGCAGCAACAGCGAGTGACTTTGCTGTTGGCGCAATATCGCAGTGGAAAAAGCGACTTGTCTGCGCTGCTGGAGGCACGGCGGGCGCTGCTCGACAGCCGCCTCAGCGCCGGTAAAGCCGCCCGTGGACTGGCGCAGATTTGGGCTGCCATCCGCTATCTCACCCCTCAGGAGGCAATGCAATGAGAATGCCATTTAAGCTGGCGCTGTTAGCGGCGTTGATCGGCGGTGGGCTGGCCGGGTATGGGTTGGGTTCGGCGGGGGAGGCCGCGCCGCAGGCAGACAAAACGGAACGACAGGTACTGTATTGGTACGATCCGATGATGCCTGCCCAGCGCTTTGATAAGCCGGGGAAATCCCCCTTTATGGATATGCAACTGGTGCCGCGCTATGCCGATGAGGCCGAGACGCAGGGCGGTGTGACCATCAGTGCGCGCCAGCAGCAGAATCTGGGGGTACGTATTGAGACCGCTCAGTTGCGCGCGTTGGATCAGCAGCTTGACGCTTTTGGCAGCGTAGCGACGGATGAGCGTGGGGTGCAGATTATTGCCGCCCGTGCCAATGGGCTGGTGGAAAAACTCTATGTCCGTGCCAGCCAGCAGCAGGTGAAAAAAGGCCAGCCGCTGGCACAGTTGTGGATCCCGGAGTGGAGTGCGGCGCAGCAGGAGTATTTGGCGATACGGCAACTGGGCGATCGCGCATTGACCGCCGCCGCCCGCCAGCGGTTGCAGCTGTTATTTATGCCCGAGGCGGTGATACGGCAGGTTGAGCGCACGGGCAAGCCCGAGCCACGTATTAAGATAGTGGCGCCGGAGAGCGGATATGTGAACAAGCTAAGCGTGCTTGAGGGCGCTCAGGTGACCGCGGCGCAGGGGTTATTTGAGCTGGCGAGGCTGGATCCGGTGTGGATCGTGGCCGACTATCCGCAGGCGCAGGCCGGGTTACTCAAGGTGGGCGACAAGGTGCAGGCCGCTTCTGCCAGCTGGCCGGGGGAAAGGTTTGCAGGCGAGGTGAGTGAACTGCTGGCCAATGTCGATCCGCTAACCCGCACCTTCAAAGCGCGCATTCTGTTAAAAAATCCTCAGCAAAGGCTGCGGCCAGGCATGTACCTGCAACTGACGCTATCGCAGAACGCCGTCGGCAAACCGGTGCTGGCAATCCCGCAGGAGGCGCTGATAGATAACGGCGATCGTAACCGGGTATTGGTTGCCGAAGGTAACGGCCATTTCACGCCGGTGGAGGTGGTGGCCGGGCGCGTACAGGATGGCTGGGTGGAGATCAAACGCGGGCTGAGCGCCGGGCAACAGGTGGTGACCTCCGGTCAGTTCCTGATCGACTCCGAGGCCAGTATGCGCAGTGCCTTGCCGCAGATGGCGGCACAAACCGAAGTTAAACAGTATCAGGCCGTAGGGGTGATTGAGGCACTCAATGGCGACACCATGACGTTGTCCCACGGACCAGTGCCGGAATTGCAGTGGCCGGCGATGACCATGGATTTTGCTCTGCCGCCGGGGGGATTACCGGCAGGCATCAAGCCTGGCGACCGGGTAAAAATTCACTTTAGCGTCGACGACAGCGGTTCACATATCAGCCAGGTTCTGCCGATCAATGCCGGGCACGGAGGCCACTTATGATTGTATTCGTGATCCGCTGGTCGCTGCGCAACCGGCTGCTGGTGTTATTGGCCTCGGTGTTGTTGGCCGGTTGGGGTGTGTGGGCACTGCAGAAAGCGCCGCTGGATGCGCTGCCGGACCTGTCCGACGTTCAGGTCATCGTCCGTGCCACTTACCCTGGCAAGGCACCGCAGGTGATTGAAGATCAGGTCACTTATCCGCTGACCACCACGTTGTTGACGGTGCCGGGTGCCAAAACGGTGCGTGGTTTTTCCATGTTTGGCGATGCCTACGTCTATGTGCTGTTTGAGGACGGCACCGATCTTTACTGGGCGCGTTCGCGGGTGCTGGAATCGCTCAGTCAGGTGCAATCCTCATTGCCTGAGCAGGTGAAGGTGGCGCTGGGGCCGGATGCCACCGGTGTGGGCTGGGTTTACGAATATGCCCTGGTGGATAAAACCGGCAAGCACAGCCTGGCCGACCTGCGTGCATTACAGGACTGGACGTTGAAGTTTGAGCTTAAAACCGTCCCTAACGTGGCAGAGGTGGCCAGCGTGGGCGGTATGGTGCGCCAATATCAGGTGGTGTTGGACCCACAAAGCCTGCGTGCGTTGAATATCACCCATCAACAGGTGGTGACGGCCATTCAGGACGCCAACCAGGAAGGCGGCGGGGCGCTGCTGGAAATGGGCGAGGCGGAATACATGGTGCGCACCTCGGGCTACTTAAAAAAACTGAGTGATTTTGCCAATGTGGTGATCACCGTGCGCGATGGCGTGCCGATCCTGCTGTCGCAGGTGGCGACGCTGCGTGAAGGGCCTGAGATCCGCCGGGGCGTGGCGGAACTGAACGGGGAAGGGGAAGTGGCAGGCGGCATTGTGGTGATGCGCTACGGTAAAAATGCGCTGGAAACCATTAACGCGCTGAAGGTGAAACTGCAGGAGGTTCAGCGGACGCTGCCGCCGGGAGTGGAAATCGTTACGGTTTACGATCGCTCTCAGCTGATTGAACACTCCATCGAAACCCTGTCCCACAAGCTGCTGGAAGAGTTTATCGTGGTGGCGCTGGTCTGCACTCTGTTCCTGTTCCATTTCCGTTCGGCGCTGGTGGCGATGATCACGTTGCCGCTGGGTATTCTCGGTGCCTTTGTGGTGATGCATTATCAGGGGGTGAACGCCAATATCATGTCGCTGGGCGGGATAGCCATCGCGATAGGCGCGATGGTGGATGCGGCAATCGTGATGATCGAGAACATGCATAAGGTGCTGGAACAGTGGCGACAGCGTCATCCAGGACAACAGCCGACGTCAACGGATTACTGGCGCATTTCGGAGCAGGCGGCGGTGGAAGTGGGGCCGGCGCTGTTTTGCAGTTTGCTGATTATCACGTTGTCCTTCATTCCGGTCTTCACCCTGCAGGCGCAGGAAGGGCGGATGTTCTCTCCGCTGGCCTACACCAAGACCTACGCCATGGCGGTGGCGGCCGGGCTGGGCATTACGTTGGTGCCGGTGTTGATGGGTTACTTCATCCGTGGCCGCATTCCCGATGAGCATGCCAACCCGATCAACCGCTGGCTGATTCGTTGCTATCAGCCGGTGCTGGCGGCGGTGTTGGCACGCCCGAAAACCACGCTCGGGGTTTCGTTACTATTGCTGCTGTTGACCCTGTATCCGCTTAGCCGGTTGGGCAGCGAATTTATGCCGCAGCTCGATGAAGGCGATCTGTTGTATATGCCATCGTCATTGCCGGGCATGTCGGCACGCGAAGCCAGCAGGCTGCTGCAACTGACCGACCGGTTGATCAAAACCGTGCCGGAGGTGGCGACGGTATTCGGCAAGGCAGGGCGGGCGGAAACCGCTACCGACCCGGCGCCACTGACCATGCTGGAAACCACCATTCGCTTCAAGCCGCGTGACCAATGGCGGCCGGGCATGACCATGGACAAACTGGTGGCGGAGCTCGATAGCGTGGTCAAGGTGCCGGGCATCGCCAACGTCTGGGTTCCACCCATTCGCAATCGGCTGGATATGTTGGCCACCGGCATAAAAAGCCCGGTTGGCATCAAGGTCAACGGCAATAACATGGCCGATATCGAACGGATTTCCGGGCAGATTGAACAGGTGGTGAAACGGGTGCCGGGCGTCACCTCGGCATTGGCAGAGCGCATCACCGGTGGGCGCTATGTGGATATTGATATCGACCGTCAGCGGGCTGCGCGCTATGGCGTTTCGGTGAAGGAACTGCAATCGATGGTGGCGACGCTGGTGGGGGGGGAAAACATTGGCGAAACCATTGAGGGCCGGGCGCGCTATCCGATCAATGTGCGTTACCCACGCGAAATCCGTGATTCGGTGCAACAACTGCAGGCATTGCCGGTACTCACGGCCAGTGGAGGTCAGGTGCCGTTGTCGATGTTGGCGGATATTCGGGTGACCGAAGGGCCGCCAATGCTGAAAAGTGAAAACGCACGGCTCTCCAATTGGATTTATGTCGATCTGCGCGGACGCGATCTTAAATCGGCGGTGGAAGAAATGCAGCAGGCGGTCGCGCAGCAGGTGCGGTTACCGGCCGGTGTCTCTTTGAGCTGGTCCGGACAGTTTGAATATCTGGAACGCGCCAGCGCCCAGTTGAAAATCGTGCTGCCGGTGACGCTGGCGATCATTTTCGTGCTGCTGTTTGTCACCTTCAGCAACGTGCGCGATGCGCTGTTGATCATGGCGACGCTGCCTTTTGCGCTGATCGGCGGCGTGTGGCTGCTGTATCTGCTGAACTACAACCTTTCGGTGGCCGGGGCCGTCGGCTTTATTGCCCTGTCGGGCGTGGCGGCGGAGTTTGGCGTGATCATGGTGTTGTATTTGAACCATGCGCTGGAAAAACACCGTCAGCCGGGGCAACCGTTAACCCAACAACAGCTGATGGCGGCCATCAGCGAGGGGGCGGTACTGCGCGTGCGGCCGAAAGTAATGACCGTCGCCACCATTATGGCCGGGTTATTACCGATCATGTGGGGCGATGGTGCCGGCTCGGAGGTGATGCGGCGCATTGCGGCACCGATGATTGGCGGCATGGTCAGTGCACCGCTGCTGTCGATGCTGGTGGTGCCGGTGGTGTATTTGTTGTTGCACCGTAAGGGATGATGGAGCGGGGGCGCGGAATTGAATGGCGCCCCCGAGATTGATGACAAAGTGTTTTCTAGCTCGAGATACCCGGGCCTAGCGCACCGAGGGGCACTCCGACGGCCAAGGCCGTTACGACCCCTTCGGCACGCTCTCCCTAATAACGGGCTTTGTCAGTCGTTCAAGGGGCGCGGTATTGAACGGCGGCCCTTAATACCGAACCAGAAATTACTTTACCAGGAAGGCTTTAAACTGGGGCGTCATCACGGCGCTGAACCCTTCGTCGGTTTTGCTGATCAGATAGACCGCCAGCCCTTTATCTTCCGCCAGTTTCAAGGCCTTTTCCGTCCCCAGCACCATCAGTCCGGTATCCCAACCGTCGGCTTCCAGCGCGGTCGGGGCGATCACCGTGGCGGACACCAGACGGTGGGTTATCGGCCGGCCGGTGGTGGGATCGATCACGTGCGAATAGCGCTGGCCATCCTGTTCGAAATAATTGCGGTAACTACCGGCGGTACTGATGCCATAACCTTGTAAATCGACCAAAGCCTGTACTGCATTTTCGCGGTCGGTAGGCTTTTGGATCGCCACCCGCCAGGCTTTGCCCTGGCCGTTAACGCCGCGGGAGGAAACCGCACCGCCAACCGAGACCAGATAGTTGGTGATGCCGTTGCGCGCCATCAATTGCACCAACTGGTCAACACCATAGCCTTCACCCAGCGTTGAGAGATCAACATACATTTCAGGCAAGTCTTTTTGCAGCCATTCGCCGTGGTTGTCACCGATCAGTTTGAGGTGCTGCAAGCCGACGTTCTTTTGCGCCGCTTCTATTTGTTGTTGGCTCGGTACCTTGACCACTCGCTTATCCGGGCCGAAGCCCCACAAATTGACCAGCGGGCCGACGGTAATATCCATTGCGCCCTGAGTGTCGCGGCCGATGCGTTGGGCCATCAGGATAATGTCCGCCATGCCGCGCGGGATCGGCTGTGGCTCTGTGCTGCTGCTCTGATTAAAGCGTGACAGCACCGAATCATTGCGATAGGTGGAGATATCGTCGTTGGCGCGTTCCAGCACGGCGTCGATCTGCTGCTGTAACTGTTGTTTATCGACTGCCACATCACCGCTGACCTTGACGCTGTAGAAGGTGCCCATGGTTTTTCCGTCGATGTCCATTTGCGGGCGGGTATTCTGGTCATTACAGGCGGTCAGCAAGCCGAGCGTCATGCTCAGTAACAGCCCTTTGGCGAAAACGTTAGCCATAAAGAAATCCTTCAAATCTGGGAAAGGCGCTACAAATAAAGCAAAGTGCGGCGAATGAAAAGCAGATAAAGGTAAAAGAGCATTTTACTGGCGTTGCCGTCGCGCTTGGGCTAACTTCTGGCTCCTGATCCCCGGTTGTTTTTTAGAAGCGCTCAACATGAGTTCAAATTCCCTGGTCCGGCTGTTCCAGCCGTTCCTGAAAGATCGTTTTTTACATATTCTGCTGGTGGCCGGGGTGTTGATGCTGGCTATTAATCCGCAACAACTGCCTGCGCTCAGCGGTTTTATCGACTGGCGCACCATTATTACCCTGCTGGGACTGATGCTGCTGACCAAGGGGGTTGAGGTCAGCGGCTATTTTGACTTTATTGGCCGCAAGATAGTCAATACGTTGCATAGCGAACGGCGGCTGGCGCTGTTTCTGGTGTTTTCAGCCGCGCTGTTGTCGTCATTCCTGACCAACGACGTGGCGCTGTTTATCGTTATTCCGCTGACCATCACGCTAAAAAAACTGTCTTCGCTGCCGATTAGCCGGCTGATTATCTTTCAGGCGCTGGCGGTCAATGCCGGTTCGCTGCTGACGCCGATTGGTAACCCGCAGAATATTTTGCTGTGGAGTAAATCCTCGCTGTCGTTTCTGGCCTTTATTGCCCAGATGGCGCCCTTTGGCGCAGCGATGCTGGCCAGCCTGCTGCTGTTAACCTGGTTCAGTTTCCCGGCGCGGGAGATCGTTAAAGCTCCACATACCGAAGGTTATCCTTACCAGCGACGCCTGTTGCTGAGCTGCGTGGCACTGTACGTGATTTTTCTGCTGTGTCTGGATATCGACCTGCCGCTGTACGGCCTGTTGGCGGTGTTCGCCGGTTTTTTACTGTTGGCACGCCGGGTGTTGTTGCAGATTGACTGGAGCCTGATTTTTGTCTTTATCGCCATGTTTATCGATGTGGGGCTGTTCACCCGCCTTGAGGCGGTTCAGCCCTGGTTTGCTGACATCGCCAGGCTGGGCGAGGGCGGTATTTATGCCCTGGGGATCGGCCTTTCGCAGGTGATCAGCAACGTGCCGGCGACCATTTTACTGCTTAACTACGTGCCTTCCAGCCAACTGCTGGCCTATGCGGTCAACGCCGGTGGCTTTGGCTTGGCGATCGGTTCACTGGCTAACCTGATTGCACTGCGGATGGCGGGTGAGCGAAAAATCTGGCTGAAATTCCATTACTACTCGCTGCCACTGCTGGCATGGAGTGGTTTGCTCGGCTGGTTGCTGGCTTAAGAGCGATATTTCTACTTGAAATACCGCTCTCCTCTGGCGCGTCTGTTAGCCGCGTGCGGCCAGCAAACAGATGCTGCGGGTGACCTGATAGGACTTCACAAAGGCGCTGACTGGTAGAAATTCAAAGCGCGAATGGAAATTGTGCGCACCGGTGAAGTAATTGGGGGTCACCAGCCCGCGGCTGGATAACGCCGCACCGTCGGTACCTCCGCGCATCGGGATCACCTTTGGTGGAATACCATGGGCGGCGAGGGCGCCGAAAATCAGTTCGATGGCGCGTTTATCTTCACCGATCGAGTTGCTGATATTGCTGTAGATATCCGTGACGCTACAGCTTACCTTGGCACGCGGATAGTTTGCCGCCACCTGCCGCACCACTTCCTGAATACGCTCTTTACGCGCATTGAAACTCGCCAGATCAAAATCACGGATCGACGCTTTTAGCGTGGCGAGGTTGGCGTTGGCCGTCAGGTCGTTGAACCAGAAATAGCCTTCTCGGCCCTCGGTATGCTCCGGCGTATCCCGGCTGTCGAACTGATTGATGATGTCGTTGGCGATAAGAATCGGGTTGATCAGCACATTCTTGGCCGACATCGGGTGAGCGGTCACCCCCTCGATGCGGATTTCCGCTGCCGCGGCGTTGAAGTTTTCATACACCACTTCGCCCAGTTCGCAGCAGTCGATGGTATAGGCGAAGTCTGCGTCAAAGCGTGCCAGATCCAGCGCCTTGGCACCGCGCAGGCCAATCTCTTCATCCGGCACAAAGGCCACCAGGATATCGCCGTGACGGTCGGTGGCACTCAGGTTAGCCAGCAGGGTCATCACTACCGTCACCGCCGCCTTGTTATCGGCGCCGAGTACGCTGGTACCGTCGCTGAAAATAATCTCTTCATTCGGGTAGGCCAGGATCTCCGGGTGCTCGGCGGTGCGCAACCAGATGTCATGCTCTGCGTTCAGGCACAGATCCTGGCCGCTAAAGCGCAGGCTCTGTGGGTGAATATCTGCCGACAGGCCGACGTCCACGGTATCAATATGGGTAATAAAACCGATGCGCGGCGCACCGGGCTGGTTGCCGGGTTTACGTGCGGTAACGGTGGCGTGCTCATCAATTTGCACATCAGTCATCCCCAACTCGCGCAGTTCGGCTGCCAGCAGTTTGGCCATATCGTGCTGACCCGGAGTACTGGGCAGGGCCGTGGCGGCGGCATCGCTCTGGCTGGTTACCGCCAGATAACGGAAGAAACGTTCGGTGAGCTGTTCGGCTATGGCGCTGGTCATGCGGGATCCTCTCGGTAAGCGGTCTATCGGTTTTAATGGTAAATCAGCCGGTTGTCCAATGGTGCAATGCTTTAGCCGTCGGAATGCGAGACACCGCGCAGAATAAAAAAATAGCGGGGCAACTAGGAAATAGTCGCGGGTAACTACGGCAAAATCGTTGTTAGCTCTGGGGTGCGGATGCCCCAACAACAATCTGAATGCTAAAGGAGAATTCATGCGCTCACGTCACGCTTTGCTTATTTCTTTGTTATCCCTGGGAATCTCTCAGACTGCCTGGTCCTCCACCGACGGTGGCCATGCCAACAGCAACGCCAATAGCCGCGAAGTGGCCAGCGCGCTTGGCGGCCTGAAGAACAAAACCTATAGCCTGGAGCAGGCACCGAAGATCCGCGTAGCCAGCTTCAATATTGCCGCCGGTAAAGTCAGTGATATGACCGCCATCGCCAAGGCGATCAAGGCGATGAACGCTGACGTGGTGGCGCTGCAGGAAGTAGACAAGCTGACCGGCCGCAGCGGCAAGCTGGATCAGGCTGAGGAACTGGCCAAACTGACCGGTATGCACGTGGTTTTTGGCCGCGCGATTGATTATGACGGCGGTGAATATGGCCTGGCGTTCCTGTCAAAATATCCGCTGCATGACAGCAAAATTTACCCGCTGCCCTCCGGTCAGCGTGAACAACGCATTGCCTTCAGCGCCCAGACCGACGTGCCCGAGTTTCCGGCGCCGATTACGCTGATCAACACTCATTTGGATACTAAAGAAGATCCGGCCATGCGTTTGGATCAGGTGCGCGAGTTGAACGATCGCACCATCGAAATGCGCGGTATCAAGCTGTTGTTTGGCGACATGAACGACGTTCCGGGCAGCGTTACCTGGACTGAACTCAGCCGCTACTGGAACGACATTATGCCTGCCGCGCAAGATGGCCGCAGTTGGCCGGCGGAAAATGCCGAAATCAAGGTCGACTACATTTTTAGCGGCAATGCCCAGCGTTGGCACCTGGACAGCCTGACGGTGCCGAACGCCAGCGGCGACTGGAACGGCATTCACTGGCCGGCGGTCAGCGATCACCTGCCGGTGGTTGCCGAACTGCGGCTGACCGAGCAGTAATTTAATCGAAAATGGCGTTGTCAGCTTAAAGAGCCGTTATGGTTGGCGACACAAGGGGGGTTACTCTTGTGTTGTCTCAAGCAGTGTTATTTGAATGAAGTATAAGATAATTCTTACCATTTAATCGTAACTCAATGATATGTTAAAATTTATTTAACTTTCTGATTTGTTTTATCTCTCATTACCAATTTAATAAACTCAATTACTTTCAATGAATTAGGCTTGTTGAAACAAAAATAACCTAAAAATTTGCTATTTTTGCCATGTTAAAATACATTAAATAAAGTGATTTTTAAATATAACCAGTGTTAATGTTTGAGGCTTGATAAGCATCGAACGATAACCTATTGATATGATTTGTTTCTATCTTCAATTTTATGATTGATTAATTACCATAAAATTTCATTATTTATGACTCCGTCATTCCATATTAAGTTTAGATGGCATGTGAAAATTGCCATCTAATCCTGGCGTAGCAATACGCATCCTTGATAAAAAGTAATTGGAGGTATTTAGTGGAAACAAACAACATTTATACGTCTCAACTTACCAGCAAGGAACTAGAAGCTTCATTTTCAACATTAAGAGATAAGTTGAAAATGTTGAAAGAAACGCTTTCAGATGAAGAAGGCGAGGTGTTCTCAAAGATTATCAAGTCAGCAGGAACTCATCTTTCATCACTTCAACAGTCAAATCAGGCGGAAGATAAGTTTAGCTATATAAAACCTATCTCGGCCGCAGCCAGTGTCAAGGTCAGAGAGGATATTATCGCACTCTCCGATGAGCTGGAAGTCCATTAGTTTAAATGTTTTTAAATTATGAAATATATAGCGGTGCGGTTTTTACATTCCGCTATATATTTTTTGAGGCTTTAATATGATAAAAACATCTGAACCAGTAAATATAAATAATAGGCTTAATGCTTTTAAAAATACGTTATCCGAGCAGGAAAGAGAGCATTACAAGTTACTCCTCTCCCTTGCTTGCGGCGAGTTATTGGGTAAAAGTGATAAACAGGATGTTGAAAATTCTGCTTTGAAAGCGACGCTTCAGTCTTTGGCTGAGCTACAGCCACATCACGATAGGGTTACCGTTAATGGTATAGCCTGGAAAGGACGGCCGGATTTTTTGTCCGAAGAGCTGTTTGCTGCATTAAATGAAGAGTCTAAAGAGCTTTATCATTTATCACAGAGATTTGATGACCATTTAGTCTCAAGCGGTGGCATAATTGCACGGCAAGTTGGTTTTTCAGAACAGCTAATTGATCAAGTTAAAAAGTATGCAGGCAACATCATTCCTACAGGAAAGACAAATTATCTTTATTACAATGAGAAAGGAATGGGGATTGATCCACATATAGATAATGCCGAATTCCCAATGAACGTGATAATGATGTTAGATCATAAATCCGAGTCATCACCATCCGCGTTGATACTTTATCCTACCGATCAAGAACCCGTTCGTATCTATCTGCAACCAGGGGAGATGATTATATTGTTTGCTGATAGCATTCTACATTCAAGAGAACGAATGAAAGTAAATGAAGAGGTCAGAATAGTCGCATTTGGATTTCAACCCGTATAACTTAAACTGAATGGTGAGGGAAATATGAGTGAGCATGTTGAAAGTATCGTGGAAAAATTAAAAGCCTTCAACTCTACCCTATCAGAAGCCGAACAGGCGAATTATAAATTATTACTGGGATTGGCGGCAGGCGGTTTGTCTCCAGAGTTTAATTTACCCATTGAGAAAGACGAAACTGATGCGTTTAATACAGTGACTGATTGTTTGGCTAAATTACAGCCTTACAGCAATAGAATCTCACCCAATGGAATTGCTTTTCGTGGCCGTCCCGATTTCATGACAGATGAACTGTTGCATTCTCTGCAACATGAAGCCAGGAGTATAAGGAAGGATGCGGTTGATAATAAAGACCACTTTCTGGGGTGTGGTGCGCCGATTGCTGATGAGTTTTCTAAATCAACAAAGCTGACAGAATTTGTCCGCTTGCATGCCGGAGAGGTTTTACCCACAGGGATTGCAAGTTTTATCTATTACGACAAAACCGGTCAAGGAATAAACCCGCATATTGATACTGACATTTTTTCGCTCAATGTTTTGTTGATGCTTGAACATACCAACCCAGATGATACGGGGTCTTGCCTGGTCGTATTCCCTTCTCATTCTGAACCAGAGCGAATAAATCTTAAGCCAGGAGAGTTGGTTATCATGTTTGCCGGCAGCATAACCCATGGGCGAGAGCATATAAAAGAAAATGAAAGAGTTACAATTTTGACATTTGGTTTTCATCCTTTGGGAATTTAAATTAAGTCACTACCAATATAAATAAATTAATGGTGGGTCACAACATGAGAAAAGTCACGCTAGGTATTCATCTTGGTCATCATTCTTCGTGTGCTGTGGTTATCGATGGAAAATTAATGGCTGCCATGCAGCAAGAGAGGGTCACTCGCAGGAAGTATGACGGTCGACCCTTTTTCAGCAACGATTTGCCGATTACTCAATGCCTGAAGCTTGCTGGGGTTGAGTTGAAAGATGTTACTGATATTATTTCATCATTGCAGTCCGTTGCTCCAGGGGGCGTAGGATTAAGACATCCTTTGGTGCAGCCAGGCTTTAACTTGTTTGACCCTTGGGACAAACGACATAGGGTTATTTCTCACCACCTTGCTCATGCAATCTCTGCATTTGGTTGTTCTGGTTATCCAGATGCCAGTATTTTGGTCGTTGATTTGGCTGGTTCTTCAACGGAGTCAGGGCAGGATTTTGTGATGTCATTTTCTGATTATTACAATAATGCCACTGATAATAAAGTCAGGGAGAATTTAGTCTTAAAGACAGAATGCCTGTCAATTTACACTGTCGACAAAAATGGCTATTCATTATTGGAAAGAGAATTTTGTACTCCTCATCCTACCCCAGATGTATTCATTCAAAATGCAGCAAGTTTATATGATAATGTCGCAAGGAGTGTCTTTGGCAGTGAGAATGCTCATGGCCAGTTAATGGCGTTGGCTTCATTAGAGAGTCATACGGGAAATGAAGACGTTAATGTTAATGAATTGATAGCTGACATTGATGGCCATATAGAGTTTCGTAATGGTTGGCAGGAAAGATTCACTATCAATAGTGACCCAATTAAAAATATTCCCTTGGCAAAACTGACACAAAATGCTTTGCAAAGTACGTTATTCTCCTACGCAAGAAGAACCAGGCAGCTTGGCCATTCTGATAATTTTTGTGCTGCTGGGGGTGTTTTTCTAAATATACTATCTAACTCTGAGGTTTTTGATAGTGGCATATTTGAAAATTGCTACTTTCCGAGTTCTCCGCATGATGCGGGCATTTCTATAGGTTGCGCTTTTTTTGGTCAGAGAATATGGGAAACTCCTAATCTGGAATATCAAGAGAATTATAGTACAGATCGGTTGGGTACAGATATTCTTGAACCTGATATCAATGCTGCTTTGGGGCATCATTCACTGTTTATCACGGATAATGGCAAGCAGACACCAAAGAGTATTGCCAAGTTATTGCAAGAGGGAAAGATAATTGCTCGTTGTGCAGGACGCGCTGAATTTGGCCCAAGAGCATTAGGTGGACGTAGTTTACTTGCTTCACCGTTGTTGGAAGAGTCTAAAGTTAGATTGAATAAAATTAAAAAAAGACAAGACTGGCGACCTGTTGCTCCGATTATACAAGAGGATAAAATTAATGATTACTTCAACGGTCCGACGATCAGCCCTTATATGAACTATGTCCATTATATAAAGGATAATCACGTTTCTTCGTTGAAGGCATTGGCTCATCCGGATCGTTCCACGCGTGCGCAAACACTGTTAAAAAGTACGGATCCCACGCTTTATGAAGTCATGTCATTTTTTAACGATGAAACTGGCTATCCAATATTAGTCAACACCTCCCTCAATGGCGGCGGCGAACCTATTATCGACAGTGCTGAGGATGCCATTACTTTCTTTAGGCATAATGATGAAGTCGATTTATTACTTCTGGGAGACCACCTTATATCCAGAAATGAAACCCATTGGTTGCAGATTTTTAAGGCAGGACACTCAATTAAATTGAGTGATGGCACATTAACCAATATTATTTTTTCTAAGGGACAGCGATATGTTTTATTTATCAAAGGCCGGCTGTCTGCGAGTGTGAGTTTGGATATCTTTGATTCAATAAACAAGAATGGTGGATTGTTGTCTTATGACTTACTCGAAAATAACAGTGATTCTGTCATTAATTCTCTGTTTACAGTCATGATGTTAGGGCTAATGGAGTTCGAATCGTGAGCTTTAAACTAATTGAACCTATAACATCAGATTTATATATACTGGAACCTTTAGAAAAATGGCATGCGCATGGCATGTATGCGGGATTGTGTATTGATGATGATTATAAGTTTATACCTTCCGAACCCCCGAAAACGTTGGGTGAACTGGAGTCTCGCTATGAGCGAGTATCTCAACGCTATTCGGCGGATAAAAAGGAAATATGGTTAAATTGGGTCATTATAGATCGTGAGTCTGGTCAATATCTGGGGTATGTCCAGTCGACAGTTATGATTGATAAAGGCTGGGCATATATTGCTTACCATGTATTTAGTCAATATCAGAAAAAAGGCGTGGCAAAACAGTGTGTGTCTATGCTGGTGGATTTCTTATTCAATAATTATAAACTGTCTCATGTCGATGCATTGATAGATACGCGCAATATTGCTTCCATTGGTTTAGTGGAGTCTCTGGAACTTAAGAAGATTAATGAATTGAAAAATGCAGATTTTTTCAAAGGATCTACAAGTGACGAGTTTCATTATAGAGTGTTTGATAGGGAATGGGCTGCGAAGAACTAAGACTTTAACGTTAATGAATATAGCTATGGGAATATTATGAAAGAGAAAATATCACTATGGCAAAATGGAACGTTCAATAAGCTATGGCTTTCTCAAATACTAACTCAAGTAGGCGCTGAGGTTTCCCTGTTCGCCTTGCCCATCTTTGCGATAATGCAATTGCATATAACGCCAATACAAATGGGGTATTTAGTGTTTTCAGAACAGTTAGCTCCGATCGTATTAGGGATTTTTTCTGGAATTTTAATTGACCGTCATAATCCATTGAAAATTATGATAGCCAGTGAGGTTTTTCGCGCGCTAATATTACTTTTTATTTTTATGTCATTTTACTTTTCCCATGCGAATTTTTATACTTTGGCTATCTCTGCATTCCTGTTAGGTACGGGTAAGTTATTTTTTGATGTTTCGTACCGCAAGCTGATTCCTGCTTTGTTTCATCCATCTGAAATAATTCAGTGCAATGCAAAATTGGCGAGTGCAAATTCACTTTCTGAATTGTTGGGGCCGGTTATTGCAGGTTGTGTGATAAAGTTTTTTTCTGCAGCCGATGCTTTGTTTTTTAACATTATTTTCTTTATTTTTTCATCGTTGTTTTTGTTACCGTTGAAAAAATTAAAAATAAATCTGGCAATAGATAATGACAAACGGAAGGGCGGTATTAGTTCGGTTTATGCAGGTTATCAATTTGTATTTAAAACGCCGTTATTAAGAGTAATTACTCTAAGCGGCGCTATATGGAATTTTTGTTATGCATTAATTTATACAATATTTATATTTTACGCTGTAAATCAATTGAAGATATCACCTTTAATGCTTAGTTTGGTGTTTATTCCTGGCGCTTTGGGGGTCCTGGTAGGGGCATCAATAATACCATTAATGATAAAAAAATTTGGCTATGGTAAATCACTATTATTTGGTGTTGGTTTGACCGTTGTCTGGGGGGCAATCCTCAGTTTGCTACAGCCGGTGGAAAGTGCTGTTTTTGCTATAGGTATTGCATTCTTTTTCTTTGGATTAGGACAAACTATTTTTAATGTCATTAATGTTTCTATTAATCAAATAATTATCCCCCCGCACCTGATCGGTAAAGTCATCGCTTCTTTAAAGGTTTTATTCTGTATTACGGTCCCCTTGGGGGCTTTGGCCAGTGGTTACCTGGCCGAGGCACGCTCCCCGCGCGAGGCGATATTTATCGCCACATTGGGCCTGATGTTTTCAGCCTTTATTCTTGCACTGCCGCAGGTGCGTCAATTCAAGCTTGAAGCCTCCGAGCACCATACCCAGTCTGGCCTTGGATAAGGGTTATCCGCTGGCCAGGAAATAGGTTGCCGGGAAGTCAAAAAGTTAAAACACCAGCGCCAATACCAGAGCCAGCACCAGAATAAACAGGATAAACGCCACGGCCGGTTTGCTCAGCGCTTTTTGCAGCGGTTGGGGCAGGGCGGCAATCAGTGGGTTGAGCAACGGCTGCGGTTCGGCGTGGCTGCCGGACAGCGGCTGTGCCGGGCCGGTCTTTTCCAGACGACGCGCAAACAGCTGGTTGATCAGGTCGCTCATCTGCGGATGGGTCAGCGGTGCGCCGGCATTGCAGTGAAAACGTGACTGACAGTAGTCATTCAACTGTTGCTGCTCCTGCGGATCCGCAGGATGTTTCAGTGCGGCCAACAGGTTGTTCAGCGTCGGTGCGGTTTGTGGACTCAGCGCTACCTTCACCTGCAAAAACTGATTCAGCAGTTGAAAATGGCGAGCCGGCAGCGGATCGTTGGTTTTGACCCCGCTGAGATCAAATAGCGTCTGCCAAATTTTGACCGGTGATTCGCCGGTGGCGGCGCTCAGCTTGGTCACCTGCAGTTGCAGGCTCTGATGTTCGGCAGGCAACAGCGGACGATCGCTGGTGGTGGTTTGTTGCGGGAGCGGGATGGTCAGGCTGCCGGTCTGCAACAGGTTCAGTACCTGCTGCAATTGCGGGTGGCTCAATTGACTCAGCACCGTATGGCCAAACTGCTGGCGAATAAAGTCGCTGACGGCCTGGCGGTTATTGCCCTGCGGCAGCAGATCGGTGAGTTGCTGCAACAATTGGCGGTTGGCATGGCTTTGCTGCACCTGTGCCAGGCGGTTTTGCAACAGTTGCTCGGCCGGTTGGAAATGGCGTGCCAGTAGCTCACTGTTGTTGTCCGTTTGCAGGTCATGACGCAGCGTGACCCAGATCTCTGCGGACTTGGCCGGGCTGAGCGCCATGATCTTGACGACCAGCTTCTCCAGCGTCGTGCGTTGTGCCGGGGAGAGCGGGCTACCGTCAGTGGTGGTGGTTTTGTCCGGGCTAGGGGAACGATCGCTGGCGATCGGGGTGCCCGGTCCACTCAAAGGTTGCATATCACCTGTC
>RCUM01000365.1_pt1 | contig 28671 bp, 29 predicted proteins | sample 2166141 | NCBI WGS metagenome assembly RCUM01 (sample SAMN09932756, study PRJNA488358) | compost metagenome | isolation source: compost soil in crotonic acid-enriched | place: Germany: Experimental Botanical Garden
ACCTCGCGCTGTTCGATCGGGAACACAGGCAGCGCCGCCAACAGGCGTGAACCATAGCTCTTGGTCAACAGGCGGCGATCATAAATCACGATTTCACCGTGGCACTCGTTGCTTCGGATCAGGCGGCCCACCTGTTGGATCAGGTTAAACGACGCGCTTGGCAAACTCTGCACCTCAAACGGATAACGATTGAGGGATTTAAGCCATTCGCCCTCGGTGAGGATCACCGGGCTGTCGATCGGCGGGAAAGCTATCTTGTGGATATGCACCTGGGTCAGCAGTTCACCTTTCAGATCCAAACCTTCGGCAAATGACTGTAGCCCGACCAACACGCTGGCAGTGCCTTTCTCTACCCGCTTACGGTGTTCTTCCACTAGCCGGTAGCGTGGCTGATCGCCCTGCACCAGTAACATCAGACGCAGATCGGTGACATAGCTGAGGAAGGTCTGCATCGCACGGTGGCTGCTGAACAGGATCAGCATTCCCTTATGCTGGCCGCTGGCCTGCTCGCCACGGAAAAAGCGCGCCATCTCTTCCAGATGCTCGGCCTCGTTGGCCATCGCCGGTTCAAAACGCATCTTGGGAATGACGATTTTACCCTGTTCGACGTGATTAAACGGCGAAGACAGCGTTTCGAAGCGATCGCCCGCTTTTTCGCTCAGCCCGCTCATCTCTTGCAACCGTGAAAAGCTATTCAATGAGCGTAACGTTGCCGAGGTGATCACCACGTGCGGCACCTTGCGCCACAGCAGTTTTTCCAACTGATCGCTGACACGGATGCCCACACAATGCAGATAAAGATGGGTAACGTTATCGCGCAGCTCACGCGCAATCCATTTGGAGATCGGCGCGTTGGAGGATTTATCCATTGCCGCCAACCGCCACAGTTTGCTCATCGCTTCAAGGTAGCCCAGCGTGCGGCTCATCTGGATGATGATACGATGCAACCGCACAATGTCGTGCTTGCCGGTCTGCTCGGTGAGGTCGTTAAGAATAAATTCGGCCAGGCCGCGCAGGCCGTCCGTCAGTTTGAACAGACGCGCGCAGATATCAACCATCTCCGCAGGCAGTTCGCCCATTTCGAAGCGATATTCGGCGTTACCGCTATCTGGCGGCAGGTAGGCATTGGCCTGGTGCTCAAAAATCTGGATCAGCTCACGCAATTCTTCGCAGTGGTTTTTTAGCCGTTCGCTATTGGCCAACCCCGGCGGGTTCTTTGGCCGGTACTGTGTCATGCACTGTTCTACCTGGCGCACGATCATATCGAGCTGGAGGTTGGTTGACAGCGCGGTGATCTCACCGTCAATCTCCAGCGCATCCCGTGCCACCTCCGGCAGATGATGGCCTTCGTCCAGCACCAGCAGCAGCTCTTTTGGGTTCGGCAATACCGACTCGGTTTCCAGCGCCGCCATCACCAGCGCGTGGTTGGCTACCACCACGTCGGCGGTTTCAATTTCTTTGCGGGCGATGTAAAACGGGCATTCACGAATATAATGGCAGTTGCGCCCCAGGCAGTTGGCCTTGTCGGTACTCAGCTTGCCCCATAGGGGGTCATCGATCGATAGCTGGTAGTGATCGCGCAGGCCATCCCATTCATGGCGCGCCAGGGCTTTCGCCAGCTTTTGGCACAGCGCCTGCTCTTCACCGCTAGATGGCGCCAGCTCGTCTTCGTCCAGGTACAGCATCAGATCGCCCTGCTCGACCACGTCGGTGCTCATCGCCGCCAGATTGCGCGGGCAAACATAGCGCCCACGGCCAAACGCGCCGGTGAATTTCAGATCGGGAATGATCTTTTTCAACAGCGGTAAATCTTTGCTGTAGATCTGATCCTGCAGCGCCACGTTGGCGGTACTGACCACCAGCGGTTTGCTTTCGGCACGGCCAACAGCAATACCCGGTATCAGGTACGAGAGCGTTTTACCCACGCCGGTTGGCGCTTCGATCGCCAGATGGCGTGGGTAATCTCCGGCCAGGGTCTTTGCCACTTCGGCAATCATCTGCCGCTGAGGGGCGCGGGAAATAAAATCCGGTATTTGCTGCTGCAGGGCTTTGTACCACTGGCCGATCTGATCTTTAACTGCGGGGGAAAGCGCCATTCAACTCTTATCTAAACGAAATGATGGCGCTATTGTCCCACAGACCGTCCGCGGCGTCAGCCCGAGTTACGATTGGCTGGTCAACATTGCGAAACGCACCTCAAGGAAGCCCCTTCTCCCACAGTGGGACATCGAATTTTTTGCGCATAATCTCGCATGTTTGCACAACAGAACCCCGCTCATCTGCAACAAAAAATGCATCTCCTGGGTTATTTTTCACTATTCAATATCCATTTACCTGACCTGTCATAAATACATCACACAACTGCGGTAAAAAATCTGCGCTGCGCTAACTCCGGCAGCAAAGTAGCATCGTAATAAAACAGATGATCAGCGTCTTTCAATCATATAAAGCAGGGAACACCATGAAACCTAATCTTCTTGCCGTTATTGCGGCACTTTTCATTGCCCAGACTGCACAGGCAGCAGAGATCTACAATAAAGATGGCAACAAGCTTGATTTTTATGGCCGGGTAAAAGCACTGCACTATTTCTCTGACGATACCAGCAATGATGGTGATAAAACCTACGTACGTATCGGCTTTAAAGGGGCAACCCAGATTAACGATATGCTGACCGGCTATGGCCAGTGGGAATATCAGATCGCCGCCAACCATAGCGAATCGGATGGCACTAAAGACACTAAAACCCGTCTTGGTTTTGCTGGCTTGAAAGTGAAAAACTTTGGTTCATTCGACTATGGCCGTAACTACGGCGTTATTTACGACGTTGCCGCCTGGACGGATATGCTGCCGGAATTTGGCGATGATACCTATATCAAAACCGACAACTTTATGACCGGGCGCGCCAACGGCGTGGCTACCTACCGTAACAACGACTTCTTCGGCCTGGTCGACGGCCTGAAGTTCGCGTTGCAGTATCAGGGCAAGAACGAAAACGATGCCCGCGCCAACAGCAAAGCTAACGGCGACGGCTTCGGTCTGTCTTCCAGCTACGAGATCATCGATGGCGTCAGCGTTACCGCCGCCTATGCCTCTTCTAACCGGACTACCGGCCAGAAACAGAGCAGCTATGGCAAGGGCGATAAAGCCGACGTGTGGGCAACCGGCCTGAAATACGACGCCAACAGCGTGTATCTGGCCGCTACCTATGCAGAAACTCATAACCTGACGCCAATTTCCGGCACTGCGACCATTAATAATGCCGCGACCTCCGTAAGCGGGTTTGCCAATAAAACCCAGAACGTGGAAGTGGTTGCGCAATATCAGTTCGACTTTGGCCTACGCCCGTCACTGGCTTATGTCCAATCCAAGGCAAAAGACATTGAAAATATCGGCGACACCGACCTGGTGAAATATATTGATGTGGGTGCTTACTATTACTTCAATAAAAACATGTCCACCTATGTGGATTATAAAATCAACCAGCTCGATGACAACAACAAGCTAGGTCTGAAAACCGACGACGTGATTGCCGTGGCTCTGACCTATCAGTTCTGATTTACGCTGTGACACATAACCACTACTGCATTTTATAGCTACGGCTATTTCTGAAGTGACTTCGCCGGGCAAATTAGCCCGGCTTTTTCATCACGACTCTTCAGCCAGAAACACACATGCCGCCGAAACTGCAGAGCCTGCTATTAGATGGGCGCAGCATGCGTCACTCCTACGGTCGAACATGTTCCCCCCCACAGGTTTGTGGCGTAAAGCTTGCCTGTTAGTCTATTCCCGGCTAAATGTATAGCTTTGGTTATTTGCTTTGGAACCGTCATGCCTATCGATAGCCAGTTCGAGTTTCACACCGCCTTGCCCTACAGCAGTATGCAGTTGGCGCAAATACTCAGCCACTGTTTTGAGAACTACATTGTTCCCTTTGTGATCGACGGCGAAACCTTCAGCAGCCGCTTTGCCGCCGAAGACCTCAGCCTGAATCACAGCATTGTCGTCACCCACCAGCAGCACCCGGTGGCACTGGCCCTGATCTCGCGCCGGGGCCAACATAGCCGTGTAGCGGCCTTATCTATCCGCCCGGAAATGCGTGGCAGAGGGTTAGGCAGGACGTTGATGCAACGCATTATCGCGGATGCCCGTACGCGAGGCGATCGCCAGCTTTCGCTGGAAGTGATCGCCGGTAATCAAGCGGCACTGGCGCTGTATCAACAGGCTGGCTTGGCCATCACCCGTACGCTATTGGGATTTCACGCCCCCTTGGCAACCCCGGAACCCTCGGCAGCCTTGCAACCGATCGACCCGTTGGCACTTGCCCAGCAAATGACCGCCGACGGCCAGCATGGCTTGCCGTGGCTGATCGCCCCAGAGTCACTGTACAAGCTGCCCGGTACCCCACGCGCCTTCACTCTGGACCAGCAGGCTTTTGCTTTGGTGATGCCGGGCGCACAACAGTGCCATCTACGCATGATTTATGTGCCACCAGCGCTACGCGGCCAAGGCCAGGCGCGCCGTCTGTTGCAAGCGCTGCAAGCACAGTTTGCCCCACTGGCGCTGTCGGCCAATGTGTTTGTCCCAGACGACATCGCTCCCTTCTTCCAGCACCTTGGCTGGCGCGAAGATCCGTTGCGTCAGTTTGAAATGACAATGGCAATGTGATGCTCTCCCCCTGATTGATCCAGGGGGAAAATTGTGGGGCGTGGGTTACAGCAGTGTACGTAGCAGAATAAACATCAGCATACTCAGCACCACGACCGCCAGCGTATTACGCAGGAAAACGGCCAGAACAATGGCGAACACGGCTCCCCATAGATAAGGGTTTTCGGGCAGTGCACGCCACTCATCTCCGTTGAAGGCGATGATTGGTCCGCAGATGGCGGTCAGTACCGCAGGTACCGAGAAGCTCAACAAAGTTCTCATCCGTTGCGATAAGCGCACCGGCAGGCCAGGTGCCAGGAAACAGTAGCGGTTGAAGAAGACGATCACGCCCATCAACACAATGGTCAGCCAGATCATTCTTTCCCCCTACTGCACAGCAGCCCAACCAGCATCGCCACCACGGTGGTAATAATCAATGCCCCAGGCACCTGATAATGGTGCAAACCAATCGACAGCACCAAGGATGTCAACACGCAGGCCAGCACCGGCAGATTACGTACCAGCGGCACAATGATGGCGATAAAGGTCGCGGCGATCGAGAAATCAAGCCCGTAGCGATCCAGATCGATGCTGCTGGCCGCCACTACGCCGAGCAAGGTGGCAAAGAACCAGCTCAAATAAAACGCCAGCCCTGCCCCCAGTGCATACCAACGGTTAAAGCGTGCCGGGCCATGATCGCCGGTCAGGGCAAACAGCTCATCGGTCAGCAAAAACGCCAGTGCGACACGCCATCTCAACGGTAGCGGAGCAATACATTCCCGCAGGCGCAGGCCGTAGAGGAAGTGCTGGGCGGTGACAAAAAAAGTGGAGATCAGGATCGCCAGCATACCGGCACCGGTCTTGATCATCCCCATCGCCACCAGTTGGGAGGCCCCGGCAAAAACAATCGCCGACATCCCCAGCCCCTCTGCCGCCGTCAGGCCACTCTGGATCGCCATTGAACCTGCCAGGATCCCCCAGGGCAATACCGCCAGGCACAGCGGCAGGATCGCCACCGCACCCTGCAAGGCCGGGCGCAGGCGCAACGTTGGCGGCTCCGTGAATGTTGATTGGTAAGTCATTATTTTCTCCTTCGAACGAAGGAGTAGAATAGCGCAGGAAAGAGGGCGAGTATTGTATCCGCTTGCGTATTTATCTCAACGATTTGACGTAGTCACCGGGCGTCACGCCGATGGACTTGCGGAAATGACGGTGGAAATGGCTCTGATCGTGAAAACCGCAGGCCAGTGCCGTCTCCAATACGCCATTGCCCGCCTTTAACAGCTGGCGCCCTTTACGTAAACGCGCCTGGATCTGATAGGCATGGGGCGGCAAACCGGTCGCCTGTTGAAACTGACGCAGCAGATAATAAGGGCTCAGCCCGGCCTTCTCTGCTAATTCCAGCAGGGAGATATTAGCCTCGGGGAAATCATCCAAGAAGGCTTTGATCCGCGCTATCTGGCTTTGCGCCTTACTTTGCGTGGCAGGCTCTATGCGGCTTTTGCCGTGACGCAGCATTAACCAGGTCAGCGCCGAAAACACCAATGTCTCCTTCACCAGACGGTTTTCGTTACTGCGCATCATGCCAAAGGCTAAGCGTAATTGTCCGGCGAGCCCGGCGTCCTGTACTACTGGATTTGGGAAATAGGGGGTGGCCCCGGCGACGGTTTTCAGATCGCGGGATAAGAACGCCAACAGCTCCGGTTTGGGGTACATGGCCTGATAGGACCAGCCGTCTTCGCTGGCGGAACTGCCGGTATGGATATCATCGGCGTTGACCAGGATCACACTGCCCAACGGCGCGACATGCTCGCCGCCAGTACGGTAAAAACGCTGGGCTCCCTCATCGATCACGCCTACGCAGAACCCCTCGTGACTGTGGCGGGAGAAGGTCTGGCGGCGATAGGTGGCCTGCAACACTTCCAGCCCGCCGAGATCGTCGACGTGCATGAAATTAGCCTGTTCCTGACGCCCTTTCCTGCTCACGCTCTCTGCCATACTTACCTTCCACGCGGATTGAAACTCATTCTAGCACTCGGCAAGATCGGGCGTTTGTACAAAATTGCCCATATCCCCCTGCAGCTAAATAGCTGGGTTTAATGGTGCAACAGGTAGGAAGCATGTAGAACGCCGACACGCCGTGGCTCCGTCCATGAAGGCTCATACCTCGCCTCCATGCGCTTAACGGTCGTCTAACCGGCACGCTTCCCACCGGTTTCACACTTAAATGAGTATTAAACGGCTAAATGATAAAATTAAAACATCTATTTTAGTCTATTCAGTTAAACCTTCCAATAATATTATCAACCTTAGTGCCATCATAATAGGAAGTTAGATTAACTACGGAATTTAAAAACACATTGCCTTTTAAACTTACGACAACCATTACAAATAAAAATATCACAATCACCCCCCTCAAAAAACCATTGATATACGATTATGGATGAGTTAATAATAACTTGCATTTAGAAAAATACACTCAAAAAACACCTCATCAAAAGGAGTTTCCTATGGAAGTTATTGACTTATCGTTATTAGGCTATGTAGCTGGCGGACGAGGTAATAATGGTGGAGATCGTTCGGATAACGGCGGAGGAAATCGCAATAACCGTGGAAATAATAGTGCCGGAAATAGCTCCGGCGGTTTCTATAACAAGTATGGCAATACCGATTGTATCGAAGGCATGCTGGCAAACATGGCTAAAGGTACTGTTGGTGGTCCGGGAGGTATGGCTGCTGGCCTGGCTTATGGCGCTGCGACAGGCGGCTGTTTCAAAGATGGTGGCCGAGGAGGTGGTAATGTCGGCACTGGCCCTGGCGGAAATAAAAGCTCTGGCAGTTGCAGTGGCAAAAATGGCAGCGGCGGTTGCAGCTGGTAAGAAAAAATGAATAAACTCTATTGGATCGTCTCTGTCGTCATCGGGCTGGTTTTATCCTCAATTTTTCTGTCCGGCGCCGGAATTGAAGCTAATCGTTTCTACTCGGCCCCTGAGAGAATATCCAAACTTGTCGTCTCAATGGTTTTTTCAATTTACTTTATCATGGTACTCCATAAAGTTATTTGTGCCATCTTTAAAAAAACCAAACCCTAAAGGCCTCCATCCATCGGCAACCGCATGGATGGAGGCTACGTTAAATAACGGAGATTTCTACTGCACCACTTAGGTCTGAGGCCGTTACTAAGGAAAAACATGAAAAAAACCTATTGGACCCTTTCTGTCGTCATCGGCCTGGTTTTATCTTCATTTTTTACATCCGGTGCAGGTATCGGTGTTAACTCTCTCTACTCTGCCCCAGCGGGAATATCCAAACTTATCGTCTCGGTATTTTTTTCAATTGCCGTGATCATCGTTATACATAAGTTTATTTTCGCCATCTTGCAAAAACCGCCATCTATGGATGGCGGCTGATTAATTTAGCTCACTCACCCTTTCGTTATCAGGAAGTCGATGTGCTCGGAGAATGACTAGACTCCTCGGCTGGCTGGCTAATGGCCGCACTGCGCCAGGCGCTGTAGATCGCCAACAGTGGGGCCAAGGCAAACAGCAGGAACAGCCAATGAGCAGCGGAGGCCGCGCCCTCAATGCCACCCGGCGTGGTAAATCCGGCCAGGTTGGTGACCATCCCCGCCAATGCCGCGCCAAACGCCGTGGCGAACAGCTGCACCGTGGTGATGGAGGCCCCGGCGATATCCTTATCGGCCTGAGGGGCCACCTGCAAAATGCGTGTCAGCAGGTGCGGCCAGCCAAAACCGATACCGAAACCGACCAACGTCAAAGCCAGCACGATCGGCCCCAACGCCTGCCAGTGGCCGTTAGAAGGAATTGGCATCAGCACTGCCAACCCCAGCAAACCAAGCAGTACCAGGATCGGCCCGCTGATTATCGCCAAACGGATCCCCACGCCGCGCCAACCGGAGCTAAGGATTTCTGAGAGGGTCCACCCCGCTGCCATAGTGGCTGCGATATAGCCGGAAATCAGCGGTGACTGACCATGCAAGGTTTGCAAAAAGTAAGGCACAAAGATCTCGCTGGTCATGCCGATCACCAATAGCGTTACCGTAACGTACAACGAAGCCAGCGCTGAACCACGACGCAGTGCCTGATATGGCAGCAGGCGGGCGCGGGAATGTCCCTCACGCCGGATTAACCCAATCAACAACAGCAACGCCAGCACGATGCCGCCCACGTTTAACCAACCGCTATCTGCCAGGCTGCCAGCCGATACCACCAATACCGCGCCAGCCAGCAGCAGCAACTGCATCAGCGGTAACGGCGTTGGCCGCTGCTGCGGTTTACCTTTGGGCAGGATACGGAACGTAAAGGCGGCGTACAGCACCATGATCGGCAACAGAATACCGAACGCCCAGCGCCAGGCATTCAATTCGGCAAAAATCCCGCCGACGGCAGGGCCCACCAACGTGGCAATCCCCCACATCGCGGAGATTAGCGCCATGGCGCGTGGCCAGAGTTTCTGTTCAAACACCAGGTTAATCATCGCGTAGGACAGTGCAAAGATCAGGCCGCCGCCAAACCCCTGTACCGTGCGGCCAATCAACATCACCGGCATGGAGGGGGCCAGCGCACACAGCATTGCGCCCACGATGAAGAACAGCGACGCCACCAGATAAGCACTACGCGCCCCGTAGCCACTCAGCAAACGTGCCGACAGCGCCGAGCCTAATATCGAGGCCACCACAAACAGGGTGGTGTTCCAGGCATAGAGATCCAACCCACCGATGTCCTGCACCACTGACGGTAAAATGGTGGTCGCCACCAGAATATTGATCGCATGCAAGGCGACGCCGAGCGACAGTGCGATGGCACTGGCGGCATTTTTGCCGGAAAAGAGATCGCTCCAACGGCTATTATCATCGGTTATCACGGTTATCGTCCTGTTTTCAGAGGAATGGCATTGAGTTGATCTTGCTATTAGGCTAAATTTAACAAGCAATATCTTGGAATAATTAAGGGCGAGGCGCTGTAATATGTCAAGAATTAACTTGGAAAATGGCGAATGCACCGCACATTCGGTCAGTGACCGCTTGCTGAAGCTGTTGAAAACCCACGGTCCGCAGCAAGCCTCAGAAGCGGGAAAAGTCCTCGGCACCACCGGTGAAGCCGCTCGTCAGCAATTCGTCAAGCTGGCAAAAGAAGGCCTGGTCGAAGCCAAGGCCGAAACCCGCGGCGTTGGCCGCCCAGTTCAGCTCTGGCAGTTGACCGCCGCAGGTAACGCCCACTTTCCCGACGCCCATGCCGAATTAACCGCCCAACTGTTACGCACGGTGCGTGACAAGCTGGGTGAACAGGCGATGGACCTGCTGATCGACAGTCGAGAGCAGGAGACCCGAATTAATTATAAACAGGCGATGATCGGTGCAGCCGATTTACGTGAACGTGTTGCTCGTCTGGCAGCCATCCGTTGCCGTGAAGGGTATATGGCCGAGTGGAGTGAAGAGAAAGACGGCGAGTTTCTGCTGGTGGAAAATCACTGCCCTATTTGCAGCGCCGCAGCGGTTTGCCAAGGATTTTGCCGCGCCGAACTAAACGTATTTACCGAGGTGCTGCAAGCCAAGGTTGAGCGCAGCGAACATATTCTTACCGGGGCCCGCCGCTGCGCCTACCAGATCTCCCAGTCGTAATCCCTTGATTGTAGGCCAGGGACTGGCAGCCTCCCCCGGTATCACGACATCACTAAACGAGTAGAAAAGCATTGCTTATCGGCCATGGCTTAAGGTTTACTGAGTGTCCTAACGATTTTTCACCCTACCGAATAAAAACCCATGCTGAGCCAACAAAATCGTCATCTCCTGCCGTTAATCGGGGCGCTGTTTACGTTATATATTGTCTGGGGATCGACCTACTTCGCTATCCGCGTGGGGGTAGCAAGCTGGCCCCCTTTGATGATGGCGGGCATTCGCTTTCTGATTGCCGGTATCATCCTGTTCGTTTTCCTGTTGCAGCGGGGCCATGCCCTGCCCACCCTGAAACAATGGGTCGCCGCTGGCACCATTGGCATTCTATTGCTGGCCGTGGGTAACGGCCTGGTCACGGTAGCCGAGCATCAGGATGTGCCTTCCGGCATTGCCGCGGTGATGGTCGCTACGGTTCCGCTGTTCACCCTATGCTTCAGCATGTTTTGGGGTATCCGCAATACTAAGCTGGAATGGACCGGCATCGCCCTTGGCCTGGTGGGCATTGTGTTGCTCAACACCGGCAATAACCTGGTGGGTAACCCGACCGGCGCGCTGTTAATCCTGTTGGCTTCGGCCAGTTGGGCTTTTGGTTCGGTACTCGGCTCACGCATTTCGCTCCCTGCCGGGCCGATGGCCGGTGCCGCAGAAATGCTGGTGGCCGGCGTGGTGCTGACCATCGCCAGCCAACTGAGCGGTGAGCATTTGGATAAAATGCCTACCTTCAGTGGCTTCATGGCGCTCGGTTATCTGATTGTTTTCGGTTCAATGCTGGCGATCAGCGCCTATATGTTCCTGCTGAAAAACGTACGCCCGGCGGTAGCAACCAGCTATGCCTACGTCAATCCGGTGGTGGCGGTGCTGCTCGGCGTCGGTTTTGCTGGCGAATCCCTGGGCCCGCGCGAGTGGCTAGCGTTGGTGATTATCGTCTCGGCGGTGGTGTTGGTGACGCTGGGTAAATACCTGTTTGCCCGCCCGGCCAAGGTGCAACCAGCCGTCAAGTAAGGCATTGCTCCTAACCTCTCCCCAAGGGGGAGGTTAGGTCTGCTAGTTGTTATTCCAGCCTCAGCCTAACCACTAATGAATAATAAACTCGGGGGTCACTAGACCTACCGCCGATGTTAGTGGCGGATTTGCGCCAAATCGTCCGCGGAAAGACCGGTCAACTTCATTACCATGGCACGATCAAAGCCTTCAGCCAGCATGGAGCTCGCTATTTCCAGCACGGTTTCCCGCCCTTTCTCCATGCCTTGCTTAATACCTTTATCGAAACCTTTCTGCTCGAGATATTCTGCAATAGTCATCAATTCCTCCTCATGCCGCGGCGCGCGTCTGGCCAACTCACGGATCAACGTCTCCGGCTCGGTTGCTTTCCCCACCAACAGCATATAGTTCACCAATGATATGAGTTGCTCTTTAGTAGTGTATCCGGCCAACAACAATGTGACCAGTTGTTCTAACAGCTCAACCAGATCGCGCTGGCGTACGTGCTTTTGTAACAGCTCAAGAATGGCCATGCGGCGGTGCTGCATGATTTCATCGTCCGGAATGACGGTAACGTCAACCAACGGAAAATGCCCCGCATAGAGCTGCCTGGCTAGTTCAGGCTCACTAAATTCCTCTAACCAACTCATTGAATAGGGATAAGGCGTCACCTGACCGTGATAAAACAGCATAGGAATAACCAGAGGAAGCTGGTCGTACCCTGCTTCAAGGTGGCGTTGCATTGCCGCAATGGCATAGCGTATTAAACGAAATGCCATATGTTTGTCGGGTGAGCTTTGGTGTTCGATCAAAACGTACACATACCCATCCCCTCTCTCGGTTCGCAACGAGTAAAGTACGTCAGAGTAATGGGCACGCAGGTCGCTCTCGATAAAACTACCGGGTTCCAGCTTTAGCGTGTTCAGATCGCAATACTGCAGTAAGGCAGGCGGCACATGTAATTCCAAGAAATCACGGGCCGTGTCTGGATGGGTGAGGAACTGCTTAAATATAGCATCATGCGGGGTGGAGGTGGCTTTTTTCATGTCGGTCATCCTTGGACTTAACATAAAAAACCTACCATAGGCTGTCATCGGCGCACATTATGAGCGAATGGGTTCTGAATCCGCCTCGCAAAACCTTTGAACCTCAGTTGCGAACCTGATCCTGCCCAAAAAGACCAGAGGATCGGTGCAGTCCGCATACCCCCAATTAAACGAGTGTTGTTTCACCCGGGGAAGGGGCTATAATTCCCGCTGTTCTAGACAACCTGCGAAATCATCATTATGCGGAAAAAAGCGTTCCTCATCGTCATCGCCTTATGTGCCTTCGGCTCTCTGAGCGGCGTGTTCCTGGCCGGGCTGAATATGTACACCCGTTCCACCACGCCACAAGAAGAGACCACTACCACCAACAATGCCGCTACCGATAGCGCTCCAACGGCCACTATCCAAGCGAAATAACCCGCTTTATAACGCCGTGACGCCAGCGTTGGCCGCTAGCCTTTCAAGCTCGGCCACCCGCTGATAAGCGGCACGCGGCACCAGACTAAAATCGCCGATCAGCAGGCTTTCACTGGCCGTATGGTTGACCATGGCACTGGCCGCGGTGCGCAGGATTGCCAATTGTGAGTCTGGCGTTCCGGCCGCCGTGATCAACGGCAAGCCCGGTACCGCAGCGGTACGGCCAATAATCTTCAGCCCAGTAACGGCCTGTGGCCTTGCCCGTTTCAACAGGGCAAAGCTGATGCAGTCGATGGCCGCAATATCCGCCTGCCCCTCCAGGATCATCTCCAATGAGCGATAGTGGCTACCAGAGGCGATCGCCTGGCGGAAAAACCGCCCTTCTCGCGCCAACGGTGCAATCAAGGCTCGCAGGCTGTTATACCCCGACTGTGAATCACGGCTGTTATACGCCACCACGCGATCGCGAAAATCTTCCAGACGGTCAGCCGGTTCATCCTCACGCACCACCAGCCAACTGCTGTAGTTCGCTCCGCTGCAACCCTCCACGCGGTAATGGTAAGTGCCCACCAGCTGTACCTGTGGTAACACCGTCACCAATGGATAACCGCAGGTCTGGCTAAGTAGCAGATCCGGCCGTTGCCAGTGTTGCGGCAAATCCTGCGGCCAACTCAGCGTCTGGGGAACCTCCGCCATACCCAGTTGCTGCAGCTTATCGCGTAGCGCCTGCCAGAACGGTTCCACCTGTTGGTGGCTAACGCCGTACATCGGTAAAGAGACTATCGCCATGGAAGTTACCCCGCAGAAGATGAGACAGTCAGCCGTTGCTGACGCCAGGCGGTGAGGTAGCCTACCCAGCGTTCGAACAGCATGTCGGTAATGATCGCCAACAACGCCACTACCACCGCTCCCTGGATCACATACGCCGTATTGAAGCCGCTCAGGCCAATAATGATCGGCGTTCCCAGCGTTTTGGTGCCCACCGTCGAGGCTATCGCCGCCGTGCCGATATTGATAATCACCGAAGTACGGATCCCCGCGACGATCACCGGGGCCGCCAACGGCAACTCAACGCGCCACAAAACTTGCCAGCGGCTCATCCCTACCCCTTGAGCCACTTCACGCGTACCCGCCGGAACCGACTCTATCCCGGTCAAGGTGCCTTGCAGGATCGGTAATAAACCATACAGCACCAGCGCAATAATCGCTGGCTGTTCACTAAAGCCCATTACCGGTACCGCCACCGCCAATACCGCGACCGGTGGAAAAGTCTGCCCAACGGCAACCACGGTTTCCACCAATGAGCGAAACTCCCTCCCGGCACCACGCGTCACCGCAATGCCAGCGCTTACGCCAATCATTACCGCAATCAGGCTCGATACGGCTACCAGCGATAAGTGCGCAACAACCAGCGAGAAGAAGCTGTCCTGCTGATACACCGGCCGCTCCAACTGTGGGAACCAAGCGGCAAACAGGCCGTGCAGATGGTTCATGCCGAAGACCAACGCCACTAGCAGAGCAAATGTCCAAGGTAGAGGATCCCGCCACCAGCGCGTGATATTCATGATAGCGCCTTGTGTGTAATCAAATCGCTGAAATGCAACACGCCAAGCGCTTGCCCCTGTTCGCCAACCACCGGCAAACGTTCGCTGCCTCGGGCAACAAACACCGAAAGCGCCTCACGCAGGCTCATCATGGCCTGGATAGGTTCCCCTTCCGCCTCGCCCGGCCGCACCCTTTCGGCTACCGTGCCCAACGCCAACAGCTTGATCCCCCGATCGCTGCGGCCAAAGAAGTCACGCACAAAATCATTCACCGGGTTGGTCAGCAGCTCCAACGGAGTGCCCTGCTGCACCACTCGCCCCTGATCGAGCAGCACGATCCGATCGGCCAGCCCCAGCGCTTCATCGATATCGTGCGTCACCAATACGATGGTGCGGCCAGAAAGTTGATGAATGCGGGCAATCTCCGCCTGCAACGAGGCCCGGGTAACCGGATCGAGAGCACCAAAGGGTTCATCCATCAGCAACACCTCAGGATCGGCGGCCAGCGCTCGTGCCACCCCAACCCGCTGCTGCTGTCCGCCGGAAAGCTGATGTGGATAGCGGCGGCGGAACAGCTCCGGCTCCAGTTGCAGCAGCTCCATCAGCTCAGTCACCCGATCGCGGATCCGCGCCCGTGGCCACTTCAGCAACTGCGGCACCGTGGCGATGTTCTCTTCCACCGTCCAATGAGGGAACAGGCCGATCGACTGGATGGCATAGCCCATACGGCGGCGTAAATCCTGCGGCTTGAACTTATGGATCTCCTCACCGGCAAACCTGATCTTGCCTTTATCATGCTCGATCAGGCGGTTGATCATCTTCAAAGTGGTGGATTTGCCAGAGCCGGAAGTGCCGATCAGCACGGTAAACTCCCCTTCCGCCATGCTCAACGAGAGATCGTCCACCGCCGGTTTCCCCTGAAAAATCTTGCTTACCCGGTCAAAGTTAATCATCTGGCAGTCACTTCCAACATTGAAATTATGAATTTAAACAGCGAATCGACGATCACCGCCATGGCGATCACCGGGATCACCCCGAGCAGCACCAGATCCAGCGCGCTGCTGAGTAATCCTTGAAACACGATCGCACCAAAACCCCCTGCCCCGATCAGCGCGGCCACCACCGCCATTCCCACGGTTTGCACCGCCAGGATCCGCACGCCGGTCAGGAACAGTGGCAATGCCAGTGGCAGCTGTACGCCAAAGAAAATCTGCCCGCGCGTCATTCCCATGCCGCTGGCGGACTCAATCACGCTGGCGGGCACGCTTTGCAAACCGGCGACCACGCTACGCACCAGCGGCAACAGGGCATAGAGCACCAATGCCACAATCGCCGGGGCCATGCCGATACCGCTGATGCCTAAGTTAGCCAACCAAGGGAGCGCCGCCGCCAGCCCGGCCAACGGGGCGATCAACAGGCCAAACAGCGCAATGGAGGGTACGGTCTGGATGATATTCAGCGTAGAGAAGATCGGGCCCTGCCAGCGGGTTGAACGAAAACACAGCACGCCCAACGGCACGCCAATCAGCAGAGCCGGTACCAAGGTAGCCAGCAAGATGGTCAAATGCTGGAGTAACGCAGCGTCAAATACCTCTTGCCGGTTGTGGTACTCCTTCATCAGGGAAAGCTGGTCCAACTGATGGGTAAACAGCAACAGCGCGGCAGGTAGCATCACCAAAGCGTTACCCAGAATGCGCCACAGGTGCGAGGGGGTGATCCGCGTCATGGCATCTGCGGCGATCAGGCCGCTCAATGCTGCCATTAGCGCACAGCCGCTGCTCCAGGAAGTCCGCGCCAACGGCGAGCCCTGCAATGCCAGTTGCTGCGCGGTATAGCCGCTCAACCAAAAGATCATCGCCAATAGAACAGCGGCAACGCAGGCGGTCAGCCGCGCCCGATTGCGCGCGGGGGTCAACAGGCTGAGCACGGCCAACGCCAGTAATGGCAGCAGCAGCCACAGCGCTGGGCCATGCAACAGTGAAATCAGAGAGATACTCTTGCCAGACAGCAGGCGATTAGGGGCATAACTGAGGAACGGCAGGCCAAAGGCCGCAAGCAGCAGCAAAACAAACAGTGTCAGTAATACGCGGTTTTTCAAGACAATAATCAAAATCACTCCCAGGGTATAATCAGCCAGTTAAGCGCAGAATGCATAGCTACGCGTAAGCTGACGTCCCCTCACCCTAACCCTCTCCCACAGGGAGAGGGGACTGAACGTGCCACAAATGGGCTCCAGTACCTAATCCCAACGCCGCATCTTTCCATCTCCTGCGGGGAGGGGATTAAACGTTTTAAAGATTGAATCCTGCCCTCAATCGATGCTCCGTATCAGTATCCTCTCTCTGTGGGAGAGGGGACTGAACGTGCCACAAATGGGCTCCAGCACCTAATCCCAACGCCGCATCTTTCCATCTCCTGCGGGGAGGGGATTAAACGTTTTAAAGATTGAATCCTGCCCTCAATCGATGCTCCGTATCAGTATCCTCTCTCTGTGGGAGAGGATTGGGATGAGGAGCAATATCAGATTCAGTCGTCAAATCAAGGTTACTTAATCAACCCTTTCTGTTTCAGGTAATTGACCGCTACCTGTTTGGCATCCTGGCCTTCTACGGCGATCTGCGCGTTCAACTGCTGCAAGGTTGGGCCGTCTAACGTAGCGAATACCGGTTTGAGCAGTTCGGCGATATTGGCGTGCTGCTGCAGCGTTGCCTCACGAATAATCGGAGCCGGGGCGTAAATCGGCTGCACGCCCTGTGGGTCTTCCAACGTTTGCAGGCCCAGCGCGGCTACCGGGCCATCGGTCCCATAGGCCATTGCCGCATTCACCCCAGAGGTTTGTTCCGCCGCCGCCTTGATGGTCACCGCCGTGTCACCGCCAGCCAGTGACAGCAACTGATCTTGATTAAGCTTGAAGCCATAAGCATTCTGGAAGGCCGGTAGCGCGTCCGGGCGTTCGATAAACTCTGCCGATGCCGCCAGTTTGAACTTACCACCGTCGTTGATCCACTTGGCCAGATCTGCCAGGGTTTTCAGATGGTTGGCCTGTGCCACGTCCTGGCGAACGGCGATCGTCCAGGTGTTGTTTGCCGGGGCGGCATCCAACCAGACGATCTTGTTCTGGTCATAGTCGAGCTTTTTGACCTTCTCGAACCCGGCCTGAGCGTTTTTCCACGCCGGATCTTTTTCATCGGAGAAGAAGAAGGCACCGTTACCGGTGTATTCCGGGTAGATATCAATCTCGCCGGAAGTGATCGCACCACGCAGTACCTTGGTGGTGCCCAATTGCAGTTTGTTGGTAGTTTTGATGCCGTTGGCTTCCAGCACCTGCACAATGATATTGCCAAGCAACGAGCCTTCGGTATCAATTTTAGAACCCACGCGTACCGTATCGGCCGCCTGTGCAACACCGCTGGCTCCTGCCAGAACGGTCAAAGCCAATGCCAAAAAACGTGCGCGTAATGGGGTAATAGCCATGCTTTATCCTCTTTGATGATGCTTTCCGGCTATTTCGCCAGATCGATTGGAAAATCCTGCGCGGTATGGGTCCAGCGTATCACATGCTGTTTCCCGACACTCTCCTGTTCAAACGGGTGTACTTCAACGGCAATCGGCGTCACGGCATGATCGACAAACCAGTTGCCATAGCCCTGTACCACAAACCCCTGGCTGCGTTGCCGGTAGGCCTGCTGCTCTGCCAGATAGACTTTTCGCAGCCCATACCAAGGCAAACCGGGTAAATCATGATGCACTAAATGATAGTTCAGATTAAGAAACAGCAGCCGCCACGGCCAAGAGGCCTCATTAATAATAGAACGTGCCTGCGGAGCGTCCACCGCGCGATGCTCGTAAAACGAACGGATCTTGGTCAACCCCAGCGCCGGGTAGCTCACCGCCAGCAGATAAAAGGCGGCAGAAATGCCCTGCGTTTGCAGCCAGGCAAGCAGAGCCACCAACAGTGCACCCTGTACCAGCCACATCGCCAAAGTCCGCAGATCCCCAGCCAGTATGGCTTTCAAGGCATTGGCCAGCGTGGCGGCAATATCCCATGCCGGGCCAAGCGTGACTCGCCCAATCAGGGTGTTACGCACCTTGGCCAACAGAGGCAGCAAAACAGGAAAACGCTGCCACTGCGCCCGGCTGAAATAGTAACTTTCCGGATCTGCGGCAGGTTGGGTCAGATGATCGTCGCGATGATGCTGAATATGGCTGTCACGGTACAGCCCATAGGGATACCACACCGCCAGGGGAAGCAGGCCGAACAGTTGGTTGAGCCGTGGCCAGCGGGTGGGATGGCCGTGGATCAGCTCATGCTGCAACGAGAGATACCAAGTGGTCGCCACAGTCAGCAGCGGTGCGCCCAGCCAGGGGCCAAGCTGCTGCCAATAATGCACCACACCGAACCAACTACCGTAAACCAGCAGCATAATTCCCCAGGTCGGCAGTTCCAGCCGCCAGACCCATTGCCGGTTAAGCTGTTGGATCCACGCTCGTTGTTCGTCGTGCAGATAGTGGCTATGGGGTTTGGCTGAAGACATTTTCCGGCTCGCTGACGGCTATTTTTCTCAGTATCAACCAGGCAGATCGGCGCTCAAAATAACAAAAGTGGCAAAGCAAAGTTGAAAATCAGCGGGTTGTACAGATCCCAACCTTAAACCATGTAAACTACATGGATTATTATTACCCGAAGCCAAGGAAACGTTATGCAACCCATACATCAGGTCAGGAAAATTTTGGCCGTGCTCTTAGCCACATTGCTGTTACCCACGGCAGTATCGGCAACCCAAACTTTGGTCTATACCGATCATGAACCGCTGGGCGGGATGCGCACGCGGTTTATTCAAGAGGTATTTTTCCCTGCTATTGAAAAAGAATCCCAAGGACGTCTGAAAATAGAAGCTCATTGGGATAGCAAACTCGCTACCGGTTATGATGCCCTCAGCGTGGTGGGCAAACCAGGTACGGCGGATATGGCCATTGTGGTGCCCGAATACTCCGCTAAAACGCTGCCCCTGCACCAAATATTCAAAAGCTTCCCCACTGGCCCAACTGGTGACCAGCAGGTTGCCTTCTTCCGCCATGTCTATGCGGAAATCCCCGCGTTCCCTGCTGAGTTAGCCAAACAAAACGCCGTCAATCTGTTGTTCAGCACCGGCTATCCGGTGGCCTTTTTCAGCACCAAGCCGTTAGACCGTCTGGAGGATATAAAAGGGCAAAAGTGGCGTTCCGCCAGCTTCTGGCATCAGGACTTTTTGCGTAATGCCGGAGCCACCCCGGTTTCCATGCCTTGGGGAGACGAGATCTACCAAGCCATGCGAGCCGGTAAGCTGGATGGGTTAATGGTGAACGTGGACGGCGGTTATCAGCTAAACGTGCATAAAGTCGCTCCCAACGTCCTGTACTCCGAAAAGCTTTGGATGGGGCACGTCTATCTGTTGGTGATGAACAAGGACACCTGGGATAAGCTGGCACAGCAGGATAAGCAAGCCATTGAGCGCGCTGCCGCAACCGCCTATCAAACCTTGGGCACGGTGATGAACGCCAGCTTTGACGCTCAGGTAGCCGAGCTGAAAAAAGACGGCATAAGCATTCGCACGCTGCAACCCAAGGAGCTGGAGCAATGGCAGGCAGCTACCCGCTATCGGGAAGTTCAGGCTGCCTGGGTGAAGGAGCAGGAAGGAAAAGGGCTTAAGGAGGCTGGACCTGTCCTGCAACAGGTCGGTGAAATGGTGAATGACGCCATGCAATAGCGTCAGGCTATCGGTTTATTGTGGTGGTTGACAGCCTCCCCGGTGCCCCTACAGATAACGCATCAGTTGCAGTTTCGTTAGCCGCCTATGCAAGTCACAGAGTCAATCGCGGTTTATATCCAGCCAACGGCGCTGTTCGGCAGAGGCGGCAATCGCATCCAGCACGCAGGATACCTTCCAGCCTTCCTCGAAATCAGGCCACATCCGATCACCCGCGGCAATGCCATTGACCAGATCGCGGATCTCCACCGTTTTCTGATCGTTAAAGCCGATACCATGCCCGGCGCTGATGCAGAATGCGGCATAATCCGGATGCTTTGGCCCTACCATGATGGTTTTGAAGCCCTGCCGCTCCGCCGGTTCATCATGGCGATACAGTTTCAGTTCGGCCATGCGTTCCTGAGTGAAACTCAGGGTGCCCTTGGTGCCGGTCACCACATAAGTCAGACCCATTTTGCGCCCGCAGGCAATGCGTGAGGTTTCTATGGTGCCCATCGCGCCATTGGCAAAGCGCACCAGCGCGCTGGCCTGATCTTCGTTTTCAACTTGGCACATCTTGGCCGGGTTGTTCGGATCGGGCCGCTGTTTGATCAGGGTTTGCATATCGCCCGATACCGCGACAATATCCCCCACCAGATAATGCGCCATGTTCACGATATGCGCCGCCAGATCGCCCAACGCCCCCAACCCAGCGGTGGCTTTGCGGCAGTGCCAGTCGATCGGCGTACGCGGGTCAGCCAGATAATCTTCATTATGCGTACCGTAAAAATGCACCACCTCGCCAATTTCACCGTTAGCGATGATTTCCCGTGCCAACTGGCTGGTCGGGTTTTTCATATAGTTGAACCCAACCAGGGTTTTGACCCCTTTGGCCCGCGCGGCCTGCACCATCTCGGCGGCGTCTTGCGCATTCAGCGCCAGCGGCTTCTCGGAATAAACATGCTTGCCCTGTGCAATTGCCGCCAGGGCCATCTCTTTATGCAGGAAGTTCGGGGCACAGATATCCACCACGTCGATGGCGGGATCGGCCACCAGTTCGCGCCAGTCACCGGTTGAACGAACGAAGCCAAACTCCGCCGCACGCTGAGCTGCCAGCTCGGGTGTAACCTCCGCCAACATCTCCAACACCAACTCCCCTTTCAGCGGGAACACCGTGCCAGCCTGTGCATAGGCGATAGCATGGCAGCGGCCAATATAGCCGGTACCGATCAATCCAACGCGCACCTGTTTCATCGTTTTCTCCCTTGCCTATTTTTGGAAAATAAAAATCATTATGTATTTATATGAAATTTAAATTTCATTAACAAGCCAATAATCAACTTTGCCACGGATCCGTGACTGCCCTCATAAAACGCGGTGGATAAAGAACACAGGGTTAGCAAAATAGTGGGGAGGTACGGCTGGTATTAAGCTAAACCGCGCTGCTATTATAAAGCCGCGCGTGTGGGCCTTGATGCCACACTTTCGCCCCCTCAACAGAAGACACCTCATGCCGCCGAAAATCTTGCTCAGTGCCTGCCTGGCCGGTTTCAACGTACGTTATAACGCCTCCAGCAAAACCGTTATCGATACCACCTTACAGCAGTGGCAAAAGGAGGGGCGATTGGTGGTGTGCTGCCCCGAATTGGCCGCAGGTTTCTCCACGCCGCGCCCGCCAGCAGAGATTGCGGCCGCTGCTAATGGCGCTGAGGTGATAGCCAACCAGGCCAGAGTGATCGACGCGCAAGGGAACGACGTTACCGACCAGTATCTGTTGGGTGCCCATCTGGCGCTGGATACCGCTCGCCTGCATGGCTGCCGTTTTGCCCTATTGAGCGATCGCAGTCCTTCCTGCGGGAGCCAGACCATTTACAACGGTGCATTCAACGGTCAAACCCAGCCCGGCAGCGGCGTCACCGCTGAGCTGCTACGCCAACATGGCATCGAAGTATTTTCCGAGCATCAGGTCGACGCGTTGATCGAGCGTGTCCGGTTAGTCGAGCTGGGCCAGACGATCCGCTAACCGCTGACGCAGATGGGCAATGCCCTGCGGGTGCCGTACAAATTCATCCGCAGGCATCATTTGCCAGCACTGCCCTTCATTACCGAAGCGGATCGCCGCAATCTGTGCGAGAGTGATTTCACCTACCATAAACCAGGTGGGCGGCGAGCCAGGCTTGATCCCGGCGTAACGCTGCTGCCAGACAATTTGCCGGGCGGGCAATAGAATACCGAACTCCTCCTCGGTTTCCCGTTGCACACATTGCACCGGGGTTTCGTCCCCTTCACGTCCGCCGCCGGGCAAGTCCCAGCAGCCGGGCCAGGGGATTGCCGGGTTGTCATCGCGCAGGTAAACCAGCACCTGGCCGCCGTACAGCAAGGCGATTTTCGCCCCGCCAAAGTCTTGGTCAATCATCTGCCCTGCCCCCTTTCAAACCGCAGCATACCAATATGCAAGATCGTTGAGGTATAGTGAAAACCTTCTTTGTCCTGACAGGCGAACAATAACCATGAACTCTGCTTTTTTAGTGACCGCGCAATGGCTTGAGCAACATATCAACGATGAAAATCTGACGCTGGTTGACGTGCGTATGGCACCTGTCGGTCAGGTGCCGAAGCAAGACATGTTGGCCGAATTTGAGCGGGGCCATATACCCGGTGCGGTGTATTTCGATATTGATGACGTCGCGGATAAAAATACGACGCTGCCGCATATGCTGCCCACGGCAGAAGCCTTTGCCGCCGCCGTAGGTAAACTGGGCATCAATGACCAACAGACCATTGTTTTCTATGATGGAGGCAATCAGTTCTCTGCCCCACGCGGTTGGTGGACGTTCCGTAATTTCGGTGCACAAAATGTATTCGTGCTCGATGAAGGTTTGCAAGGTTGGACATCACGCGGTAACGCCTTGGAAACCGGCCCCGCACAGCCTACCCCCGCCACCTTCCGCGCGCACTTTAATGCCGAAGCGGTGGTGGATATGCAGCAGGTGGAACAGGCGATGAACGACCAGCGGCAAATCCTCGACGCCCGTGCCGCACCACGTTTCTATGCCCAAGCCCCGGAACCGCGCCCTGGCTTGCACCGTGGCCATATTCCGGGCAGCATCAATATTCCGTATGGCGATCTGCTGGAGAACGGGCGTTTCAAATCACTCGAAGCGCTGAAAAAAACCTTCGATGAAAAAGGGGTCGATATCAACGCCCCCACCATCGTCAGCTGTGGTTCTGGCGTCACCGCCGCCGTGCTGGCCTTTGGCCTGCAATCACTGGGTGCCAAGCAGGTGAAACTCTATGACGGTGCCTGGAGCGAATGGGGTGCATTGAGCGGCAAGCAGCCGATCGCCCAAGATGAGTCAACTGACCACTAACAAAGAGGCTATCGTGTTCACGATCCGTCAAGCGTTGCCCGCTGATTTAGCGACCGTGCGGGAAATCGGGATTGCCAGCTACCTCGCTCACTTTGCTGAACTTTGGCAAAACCAGCAGGAGTTGCAGGCGTTTCTGAGCAAGGATTTTGCCGAACAGGCGTTGGAGCCCTCATTGCAAGACCGCGATACCTGCTGGCTGCTTGCCTATGAGGGGGAGACGCCGGTAGGCTTTGCCAAGCTTAATTTCGACAGCCTGCAGGCAGCGACTGCAACCCTCGGAGCCGAGCTGCAGAAGATTTATTTCCTGCCGCAGTTTGCCGGACGCGGCTATGGGGAACGGCTATATGCCGAAATACAGCGACGAGCCATTGAGAGAGGGCAACCCATCCTGTGGCTGGACGTGCTGAAAAGCAACGTGGCTGGCCAACGCTTTTATCAGCGGCAAGGCATGGCGATCGTGGGCGAGGAAAGCTATACCAGCGTCAGCCAATCCGTGACCATGTGGGTGATGGCGAAAAACCTATAGCCACTTAGCGTTGTGGGTAAAGGAGATGGTCAGCCAGCGGTGCGGGCTATCTTCACCAATAGCGTCGGCTATCTGGTCACGGATTTTATCCAGCTTGTGCACGCCGCTGTGTTCCATCTCTGGCGGGATCACGATGTGGATCTCAATAAACAGCCCGCGGCCAACGCGGGTGGCGTAATTGGAATAATCCAGGAAGCCATACTCCAGCGTCAGCTGCGCCATAATGGCTTCCACCTTGGCATCCAGGCTGTCCGGCGTCATCTGCAGCACCTCCTGAATGGCAGATTTTACCGTTTTGATCGGCACCGGGATCAAGACCAGCGTCAACAGTGCCAGCGCAAAGGGGTCGGCATAGACGATGAGGTACTCATAACGGGTTCCTTCCATTAGCCAGGAAAGAATAAAAGCCACCAATAGCGCCGAACTGATGCAGGCCGACATCAGCCAGCTTTTGTTATCCAGCGCGATCAGTTCCGATTTAACCTGCTTATTCAGCCGGGTTTGCTTTACATAGAGGGTGAAGCAGAAAACGCTGACGGTAACGGCATAGACAATCGCCCAGCCCAGCTCGAGTTCGCGCCCTCCGTCGGCAATCCCTTTGACGGCATTCACAAAGGCATACAGACACAGCAACGTCAGTAAACTGCCGTTAAATGCCAGCACCAGCGGTTCGACATGCCAGAACCCATACTGAAAACGGCGGCTATGGGGTTGCCCCAGCAAGCGGGATACCAGCAGGGATAATGAACACATGCCCGCATCCAACGCCGAGAACATACCGTCAAACACGATCGACATGGAACCGCAGACAATCCCGAACACGATCCCGGCACTGGCGATAAACAGCGTGCAGAAGATCGACCTGCGCAGTATTTTTTGTTCTATTGCCGTGCTGGTTAACACTGGTGGCAACGTCGTGGGTGCTGTCGTCATAATTCCCTTATTTCAGTCGGAAAGTTCGGACATGTACTGCCGCAAAGTGACATCGTACTGAGTATGATCGACAAATGCAGGGTACACAAAAAAAGCGCCCTCAATGAGGACGCCTGATGCCTTGCTACGCGGGATTATGCGCCGCGGATGCGCTGGGTCAGCCCTTTCAGGAAGTAGCGCAGCATCTGATCGCCACATGGGCGGTAGTTTTTGGTGCCTTCTTTGCGGAACAGCGCGCTCAGCTCAGGCTTGGAGATACGGAATTCCACCGCGGTGAAAATCTGGTGCAGATCGACATCTTTCAGTTCAAACGCCACACGCAGCTTTTTCAGCACCAGGTTGTTGGTGATCGGCAACTCTACCGCCGGTGCCGGGAATTTATCGTCTTTGCCACGCTTGAAGAACACCAGGCCATTGAGGAAATGGGCCATCACTTCGTCGGGGCAGTTGGCAAAACCCGGCTCGCCTTCCTTGATCATGTAGGTCCCCATGGCTGCGACATCGACGTCAAAACCGTCCAGCTTGACGATTTCTACCATCTTCGCGTCATTAATAGCCAGCATGTAGCGCACGCTGCGCAGCACATCATTGTTAATCATGGAATAGCCTTTCGCTTGTCAATCAGGAGAGGCGTGCAGCGCTGCACACCTTGCATGGCGGCAGTATAGGGATCCGGCGGGGGTTTCTCAATGGAATTTCCACGGGCAAACCAGGGTTTACCCGCAGAGGTTAATGATTTTTCGGGTAAAGCGGAATTTCTTCACCAACGATATATTTGTTACGCAGGATGGCGGAGATCTTGTCCATCAGCATCACGATCACCACCAGGATCAGGGTGATAAACATCACGACGTCCCAGTTCCACAGCCGCATGTTCTCGGCATAGACCAGGCCGATCCCCCCAGCGCCGACAAAACCGAGCACCGCCGCCGAACGGGTATTGGACTCAATCTGGTACAGGCTCAGTGCCAGGAAGGTCGGGAAGGATTGGGTGAAAATGCCATAACGGTGTTTTTGCAGCCCATTAGCGCCCACCGCAGTCAGCCCACGGCTGGGGGATTTATCCACCGCTTCGTGGCCTTCGGCATACAGTTTGCCAAGCAGACCGATATCCTGCATCACGATGGCCAACACCCCGGCCAGCGGCCCCATGCCCACGGCACGCACAAAAATCAGACCCCAGATAGCCATATCAATCCCCCGCAGAATATCCAGCAGGCGGCGAACCAGCGTCGCAATTGGCCGTAGCACAGGCGAGGACATTACGTTGCGCGCGGCAAAAAACGACAGCGGTAAAGCGAGCAGCGTTGCCGTAATGGTGCCAGCAAACACGATCGCCAGAGTGATAAAGATCTGTTGGAAATAATAGCCAAACGGCCAGTTGGCAAAGTCATGCCAGACAAACATGCGCATAAAGTAGCGGCTAATCTGTTGGCAACCGTTGGCAAACTGCGGCCAGGAAATGCCAAACACCAGGAAGAAGAAGACGTAATACAACACAATCGCCACGGTAATCATGCCTAGGGTACGTAGATAGCGCCCTTGGCGTGAGAAAATTTCCGGGTTCTGCTGCTTGAGTTGCTGCAGATTGGTGGCAGAGATCGGCTGAACGGACATTAGGCTTTCCCCTCGACAACGCGTTTACGTAATTCACCGGAGGCGTAATCCAGCAGAGAAACCACCACGATAATCAGCAGCAGCGTCATGCTGACCTGATCGTAACGGTCGAGTTTGATATTGGTCATCAGCTCCTGACCTATTCCGCCCGCCCCTACCAGGCCGAGGATGGTCGACTGGCGGAAGTTGATCTCCAATCGCATAAAGCTGTAGGACAGGAAGATCGGTTTGACCTGCGGCCACAGGCCAAAACGCATGCGCTGTAACGGCGTGGCCCCACAGGCGGCCAGCCCGCGCACCGGCTTGTTGGAGGCGGTTTCGATCGATTCATAGAACAGCTTGGTCAGGCTGCCGATGGTGTGTAGCGCCAACGCCATAAAACCGGGAATGGCACCGATGCCAAACGCCATCACAAACATCACCGCCCAGGCCAGCTCCGGCATGGTGCGCAGGAACGCCACCAGCGTGCGGATGGCAAAGCGCAACGTCGCCGGGCTGTGGGTGTTATTGGCCGCCAAAAAGGCCAGCCCGCCTGCCACCAGCACGGAAAGAATGGTCGCCGCCAGCGCCAGTTGTAAGGTTTCCCAGATCAGCGGTAATTGGATATGTAACCGGTAGCCCCAATAGGCGAAGGAGCCTTCAGTATGGCCGTCGGCGAATAGCAGCGGCCAGTGCAGTACCGGGATGGTTTCTGCCAGATAGTCAAAGAAATGGGGGATCGACACCCAGACGGTATGCAGGTTGAACTCGGCGATATTGCCTGCGCCAAGATAAAGCACCATCAGCCCGAGCGACCAGAGCAGGGTTTCACGCTTCTGCTTACTGCGGATCCGTTGGTAGTAGTGTGCAAAGTCGGTATTCAAAATCGCTTTCCATCTTCTTGTAGTGGAGAGTATTGTCCCCTCACCCCAACCCTCTCCCACAGGGAGAGGGAGCTGATGCAGTGTTGCCATCAGGTACAGAGTTCGGTCTTGGGCCCATTCCTACGCAACTCTCTTCGAAGTAGAAGGCGCAGGTTCAGATATGCCAATCCCCTCACCCCTACCCTCTCCCACAGGGAGAGGGAGCTAGGTCGGTGTTATGGGCAAGGACATGAAGCCAATCTGTAGCACGTCCAAGGTACAGGTTGAATACAGTCATTAATTTGTGACTCGGTCAGTCCCCTCTCCCTGTGGGAGAGGGTTAGGGTGAGGGGCCGGGAACGAAGCCGCCTTAGCGATCGCCCTTGGTCAGCTCACGCTTCATATCGATAATGGTCTGGTATTCCGCCAGCGTGACCTCGCCAATGTGCTGCTTGCCGCCCATCGCCTTGATAAAGCACTGATGGTTGTCGGTATCCAGCTTCTTGATGGCGGTGACCACCTTGGCTTTGAAATCCGCAGGCAGGGAGTTGCTCACCAGGATCGGGCCATTCGGGATCAGCGGCGACTGCCAGATAATGCGGATCTGCTTCATCAAATCCGGATGATCCATACGGATCATGCGGTTGAAGGCTCCGCTAGTATAGCCGGTGTTGTAATCACCAATCATCGAGGCCCAGGTGACCGCGCCTTCAAACTGGCCGTTCAACACGCCGAGTACGTCCTGCTCATGGCCACCAGAGAAGGTGACGCTGGAGAAGAAGTTGTTGTATTTGTTATCCGGCGTGCCGCCAAATTGCTTCTTGAACACCTGGTTTGGCACCAGGAAACCGGAGGTCGAATCCGGATCCGCAAAGCCGAAGGATTTGCCTTTCAGATCTTCCAGCTTTTTGTAAGGGCTGTCGGCTTTCACCACCACCACCGAGTGATAACCGCGTGACTGATCGGTATCATCCACCGCGATCCCCACCAGATCGACCGCCTTGGGATCCTTGATATACACCGAAGCAAACGACGAAGGCGACATGCTCAACACCAGATCGATCTTGCCCCCGAGCAGGCCCTGGATCACGCCAGAGTAGTCGGAAGAGTTACGCAGCTTGGTGTCTACGTTCAGCTCTTTATCGAGAAAATCTTTCACACACTGGTTATCACCAATCTGTTGGGTGGCGTTCTGTCCACCCAGGATCCCCAGGTTCAACTCTTTCGGCGCATCCGCTGCACCTGCAGTAAATACCATCATTACGCCGGCCATCATGGTGGTCAGTGTGAATACTTTTTTCATTGCGCATGCCCTGTGTGTAAAGGTG
>RCUM01000369.1_pt1 | contig 28437 bp, 29 predicted proteins | sample 2166141 | NCBI WGS metagenome assembly RCUM01 (sample SAMN09932756, study PRJNA488358) | compost metagenome | isolation source: compost soil in crotonic acid-enriched | place: Germany: Experimental Botanical Garden
TGACCGGCGAATGTAATGATTGGACTAAGCATGTAGTGCCGACGGTGTAGTAATTCCGGACGGGGGTTCAAATCCCCCCAGCTCCACCAAATAGGTCACCGGTGATACCAGATAGATCCGGCGATAATAGCGAAAAAGCCCGCAACTCAGTTGCGGGCTTTTTTGTGTCTGTCGTACTCCAGGGATATCCCCTTCAGCCTGGGATTTATTGGTCTACGTTGCGAAACCGGGTGCACCTCGTGGCCTTTCACTCCAGTGTCTTTCTTCGCGAGGGGCCTAATCCCTGTACAAACAGTCAATTCGATAAAAACCCAGGCATAAAGAGTGTCGCTCATGTACGAGGTTTAGATGAGCAATATTCATTAAACGGCTTTTCTTTCAATTAAAAAATCAATCAATGTCTTCACTCTTTTGGTCTTGCCCGCATTTTTCGGGTAATAGAGATAAACGGCTGGGTATGTTTTCCAGTAATTCTCCATCACGGGAATAAATGTCTCTTTGTCGGGCTGTAGCCTGTGAATGGGTTCGAACAACCTTCCGATCCCCAGTCCGTTACGTATTCCATCGGCCATAACGTCAATATCGTTGCTGATTAACTGGCCAGGCATCTCAACGGTTAGCTGTTCCCCTTTGTGATCCAGAATCAGCGGAAGGATGCGGTTATTGGTAATGAATCTATAGCCGATAAGATTGTGCTGATGGAGCTCTGCCGGCGTAGTGGGTGTACCGAACGCCTCCAGATAGGCCGATGACGCATACAACCCTTCCCTAAACGGCTTCATCAACTGGCGAGCCACCACTCCGCCTTCAAGAATATCGCCGAAGCGTATCCCCAGATCAAAGCGGTCATCGATAATATTGACGGTACCGTCGTAAACCGAAACTTCAAGTTTGATGCCGGGATATTGCCGGCAAAAGGCCGCCATAGCCGGTTTGAGTATGAGCAGATAAGCGAAGCGGGAGAGCGTAATCCGGACCAGGCCGGAAGGTTCCTGGTTCTGGTCACGGATGTTTTCCAGCGACTTTTCAAGCGAGTCCACTGCCGCTGCAGTTTGCTCCAACAGCTGTTGCCCAGCTTCCGTCAGTTCAATCCGCCTTGTCGTACGGACAAAAAGAGGGTGACCGATGTGTTGTTCAAGCAGCTTAAGTGCCTTACTGACGGAGGGAGGTGTAATCTCGAGCTTCCTGGCCGCAGCCGAAATATTGCCTTCCCGGGCAATGCTCTGAAAGATGCGTATCTGGTTGTAAATCACGTTATTCATCACGTCTTCCTGAAGCAAATGGCCCACTGATTATTAACTACAGGCTAAATATCCTTAAGTCAATAAGGGCCTAATCTTATCAAAATCGCGAGCTTATACTTTTTCCAGTGCCCCCTTAGTAGCTAAGCTCAGGAGACTGAAATGCGAATTTTGTGTTTGGATATTCCCGCTTCCGGCGCCACGCTGGAAAAATACGCTCCGCATCTGACTTCAGAAGCGTTACATACCTGGGGTTTATATAAATCCGGCAGCATCCGGGATATTTATTTTCGACAGGATCGGCCCGGTGTAGCGATTTTTCTTGAATGTGACTCGGTGGAAAAAGCCCGGGTGGTGATGGCCGATTTTCCGTTGGCAAAAGCCGGTCTGCTCACCTTCGAATGTATCCCTTTGGGGTCATTTACCAATTGGGAACACCTGTTTGCCGGGGAGTTCAAAAATCAGCCAGAGGGAACGATGAAATGAAATCAGACCGCAAACCCGTGCTGTGCGTCGTCACCAGCCATCCGATAAAAGGCGTTTCCGGCGTGCCTACCGGTTTTTTCATGGCAGAGCTCACTCATCCCCTGAAAGTGCTGGAAGATGCGGGGATCCCAACAGTGATTGCCAGCATTCGTGGAGGCCAGCCGCCGGTTGACGGTTTCGACCTCAGCGATCCCGTTAACGCCTGGTTCTGGAACGAGACCGATTTCCAGCATCGCCTCGCCACCACGCCGCCTTTATCTGAGCTGAACGGGGCCGATTATTCCGCGGTCTTTTTTGCCGGCGGGCACGGCACCATGTGGGACTACCGCGACAGCCCGGATGCGCAGCGCATTATCAGAGAGGTATACGAAAGCGGCGGGATAGTGTCGGCAGTCTGCCATGGCCCGGCCGCGCTGGTTGACGCGAAACTCAGCAATGGTGAATACCTGGTGAAAGGGAAGAACCTGGCAGCCTTCACCAATAAAGAAGAAGACGAAGTTCAGGCAACGGCTGTGGTCCCCTATTTGTTGGAAACCGCCCTGCGGGAGCACGGCGCACTTCATCATGAAGCACCCAACTGGTCTGAGAATGTGGTGACGGATGGTCGCCTGATCACCGGTCAGAACCCTGCCTCAGCGCACGGCGTTGGCGTGGCGTTGGTGGACGCGCTGCACCAGAAAATCTAACGGCGGGCACAGCGCGCCGGCACCGTTATTCTGTTCAACTTGTTAAACCTTCATTTGGGCCAGGCGGAAGTCATTTCTCCGGCCCTTTCCAGGAGGACGTAATGAAAAAACTGCCAAAAATAGCGTTGGGAACCTGGTCCTGGGGTGCAGGATTTGCGGGTGGAGATACCGTATTCGGCAATCACCTTTCCGACCGGCAGATGGCAGAGGTATTCAGCAAAGCCATGGATAAAGGGCTTAATCTGTGGGATACCGCCGCCGTCTACGGAATGGGAAGCTCCGAAACTGCGCTGGGTAAGTTAGTCCGTCAGTACCCGCGTGAAGAGATAATTCTATCGACCAAGTTTACCCCGCAGATTGCCGACAAGGCGTCGGCTGAGCCCGTGAGCGCCATGCTTGAAGCGAGTCTCGAGCGCCTGGGCGTGAAGGAGATTGATATCTACTGGATCCATAATCCTTCAGACGTGGAGAAATGGACACCGGGCCTTATTCCGCTTTTACAGAGCGGCCGGGTTAAACAGGTTGGCGTATCCAATCACAGCCTGGAACAAATAAAGCGTGCAAATGAAATCCTGAAACAGGCCGGTTTCTCTGTGAGCGCAGTTCAAAATCACTACAGCTTGCTCTACCGTTCATCGGAAGACGCCGGGATCCTCGACTATTGCCATAAAAACGACATCACCTTTTTTGCCTATATGGTGCTGGAACAAGGAGCCTTGAGCGGCCGTTACAACTCGCAAAATCCTATGCCCGCCGGCAGTGGGCGTGCTGAAACCTATAACCGGGTTCTGCCGCAGCTAGAAAATTTAACCGCGGCGATGAAGGTGATGGGAGATGCCAGAAACGCCAGCGTTGCGCAGGTTGCCATCGCGTGGGCAATTGCGAAAGGCACCCTGCCGATCATTGGTGCGACCAAGGTTCACCATGTTCAGGACGCCGCCGGGGCCGCAGACATTCAGCTTGGCGCGGAGGAAATGGCAACGCTGGAACGCCTTGCTAAAGAAGCGGGAGTTGATACGCGGGGGGCATGGGAGAAATCCATGATCTAGCGAGGGACTCGAAGCATGTCGCCGGGTCCCCCTTTTCTGGCGGCTTCAAGCAGTCTGGATAGGTAATGAAAGGGAGTGCAGTGTTGAAATCAGTATGTTCGACCGGGCGTCGCAATGTCCTCAAGATGGGACTCCGCGTTCTGGCAGGCATCGCCATTTCAAGCATTCTCCCTTGTTCTACGGCTGTTCCCCCATGTCAAAACACTGAGCGGAAATCAAAAGCGATGAAAATCATTTGCCTTGAAGAACATACTCTGGATAAAGCGCTGGTTATGGCATCCATGCCGGCTGCACTTGCGCAGGCGCCATTTCTGAGCGACTGGGGCAAAACGATTACTGACGGCAATCTTCCCGATCGAAGCCGCCCCCAAATTGAAAAAAACGACCTGATTAACGTTAAGGGTGCAGACATTGGTCGCGGGCGTCTGGGCGATATGGACGAGGCCGGTATCACCATGCAGGTTCTTTCGGTTGGAGGATTTCCACACCTGGCATCGGCTGCTGATGTGGTGGATTTGAACCGCGCGGCTAACGATCGCCTCGCTAGCGCGGTTAACGCTCATCCAGACCGCTTTGCCGCATTCGCCACGCTTCCATGGGCTCAGCCCGATTCGGCAGAAAAAGAACTTGAGCGAGCGGTTAAAGAGTTGGGTTTTAAAGGCGCTCTGCTAAACGGCAGGCCATCAACCCATTTTCTCGACCATCCGGATTACGACGGGTTGCTGGCCCGCTTTAACGCTCTTGGCGTCCCGCTCTATCTCCATCCGGGGCTTCCCGTTCGCAGCGTACAACAGGCTTATTACAGCGGCTTCAGTGATGAAGTTACCGCCAGGCTATCGATGTTTGCTTGGGGCTGGCATCACGAAGCGGGCATTCATCTGCTGCGGTTAATCCTGTCCGGGGCCTTTGATAAATATCCGAACCTGCAGGTCATAAGCGGTCACTGGGGAGAGATGCTGCCATTCTGGTTACAGCGTCTGGACGATAGTCTCCCCCAGGCCGCTACGGGGTTACGACGCACCATTACGCAGACCTTTCGGGAGCAGGTGTATGTGACGCCATCAGGAATGCTGACGCTGCCGCATTTTCAGTTTATCTATGCGCTGTTGGGGGCCGAGCGGATCCTTTTTTCTGTTGATTATCCCTACCAGACGCTGGATGGCGTGAAGGCATTTATCCAAAGTTTGCCTGTTCCCGAAGAGGCGAAAGAAGCGATAGCCTTCCGCAATGCTGAGCGGTTACTGGGATTAACGTCTTGATAAAAAAGGCTTTGCGGAAGCCTTGATTCAATCAGGATTATTATTAGCTTTTGGCTAAAAGTTATTGAGCTATTAATACCCTAAAAAACAGAATACGGTCAATCTATACTGGAGACCTATTAAACAATTAACTTTTAATCTATTGAAAATGAAAAATATCCTGATTATTTCCGGACACCCGAATCTTAACGAGTCAATTGGTAACGCGACTATCCTGGATGAGATAGCCCTGGCATTGCCAGAGGCTGAAATTCGCCGCCTGGACTGGCTCTATCCGGACAACAGAATCAATGTAAAAGCCGAGCAAGAGAGCCTGCTGAAAGCTGATGTGATCGTCTGGCAATTTCCATTCTCCTGGTATTCACTCCCGGGCGTGATGAAATTATGGCTGGATGAGGTTTTTGTCCACGGGTTCGCCCATGGTTCAACAGCAAAACTTGGCGGTAAAAAACTTATTCTTTCGTTTACCACCGGCGCACCGCAAGCGCTCTATTCATCGGAAGGATTTTTTGGCCATAGCCTTGAAAATTACCTTGCCCAGTTTGAAACCACCGCCAGACTTTGCAATCTGGATTTGCAAATGCCGGTGTATACCTGTGGTATCAGTTATGCCGACAGGGATGAAAATAAAATAGCGCAACAGAAAACAATGGCTAAAGAGCATGCCTCACGACTGATCGCGCTGTTGGAGTCCTTATCCCCAGAATTGAAACTGGCTGTATAAAAGAGAGGCATTAATTGTTCATCATCAATATTACGGTAAAAGATGTGATTTCTCCTGAGCAGCATGAATCCCTCTTTGCTCGTCATGCGCAATGGTTTAAACACCATTTTTCCACGGGGGCATTTGTGGTCGTAGGGCCTTATTCCGACAGAGCGCAATCTGGAGTCATTATTGCCAATGTAGAGAATCGCGATGAGCTTATTGCCATTCTTGGCGAGGACGTTTATTACCCTAATCTGGCTACCTATGAGGTAAGTGAATTTTCACCAAAAATGATTGCGGAAAACTTACACCAGTTTCAGAAATCATAAATAATTTTGAGGGGTGAATATACGATGCAGTACACGCCATTGAGTAAAAGCGACTTATGGGTATCCCGTATTTGCATAAGGTGCATGAGTTTTGGCAGTCCGGCGACGGCTCCAATACGAAAAATCATACTGGCTTTCCTGATCGCATTTACCGGCGTTTCATCCGCACTGGCGGTGACACCGGCCTATTATGTTGCGGAATTTCAGCCTACTGACCGAGAAGCGATAAAACCTTACAGTGCTCAGGTCGAGTCTACCTTCAGGCCCTACGGTGGACGCTTTATCGTTCGCGGGGGGCAGCCCAATATTAAGGAGGGATTTGGTGCCCAGGGCAGACTGGTCATTATTAAGTTTGACAGTCTGAAACAGGCTCAGGACTGGTACAACTCCCCTGAGTATCAAAATATCATACCGATACGTCATCGCTCAGGGAATTCCCGCACTTATATTGTTGAAGGCTTGCCTGGTCAGGAACCTGATAAACCTTAGTCGCCTCAATAGTTCGTGTTAGTCAATTCGACCGTTCGGCTAAAGGAGAAGTGAATGAAGTGGATTAACGTACGTAAATCATCATGCTTACTTTTCTGATGCCAGTCAGCGCCCTTCATGCCGGTATGACTTACCTCCTGCCGCTGGCATTCAATAACGCCAGCAGCGGTAAGTTGCCGGAATATCAGTACCAGTTTATTGAACGGTGAAAGTGAAAATAACCACCACTCACCCTATAACCCACTATAAAATAAAGGCATCTTGTGAAAAATATCATCACCATGACACTCTGCCTGCTGTTTGGTAGCCCCGCATTTGCCACCAGCGCAACTCCGCTGGATAAAACCGTTATGAACATTTTCGAGCTTGGCATCAAGGCGGGGAAAAGCCAGCAATATGATGAAGTCGCCAGAAGCAATATTTCCTCTTCCGTTGAGAGTGAAAGTGGCACCTTGGCAATGTACTCGCTCAAACGCAAGGATGATCTAAACCAGGCGTACATGATTGAAATCTACGCCGGAAAAGAGGCATATAAAAAACATTTAGATTCAGAGCAGTACCAGGCGTTTATTGAGCGTGCTCCTGAAATCACAGATAAAAAAAGCAAAACAGATGTCACACCGCAATTCCTTGGCGATAAGCGAATAGTACAAAACGAGAGAACGATAAATAACCTGGTAATTGTCGATGTAAAACCCGAGCACCAACAGGCCTTCAAAAATATCGTCCTCGCGGAAATGTCTGACTCCCTGAAGCTTGAAGATGGTGTGCTGGCTATGTATGCCGCAACCGATGCGAAAAATGAGAATCGCTGGTACTTCTATGAAATTTACGCCAGCGAAGCTGATTATCAACGGCACAGGCAGACACCGCACTTCCGGGGGTATATAGAGCAAACCTCAGAAATGACAACCGCGAAGGAATCAATCCCTGTCGTGCCCGTTTTTCTCAGAAATAAAGGCGCCATGCAATTTGATGATTAACGCCTGAGATTCCGTCGATGAGATGATCAATGAGGTTTGCGATGAAAGAGATTGTTGCCGCTGTAGTGATGTCGCTGGTACTTGCAGATTTCGCGGATGCAGAAGAAAAAAGAGGTGAAGCCATGTTGAAAATTAACCCATCGGGCCTTTCAGTTGCCGATATCCAATCCGTTTCTCCGGCGCTGGCCCGCTTCGGTAGCGAAGCCATTACGGACGACCTCTGGAAACGTGACGAACTTTCGCAACGTGACCGCAGCATCGTTACCCTGGCCATTCTGATTGCCAGGAACCAGCCCACCGAGCTGAAGCACTATGTCGGGGTTGCTCTCGACAGTGGCGTCACGCCGGCCGAAGTATCGGAAATTATCACGCACCTTGCGTTCTATTCCGGATGGCCAAACGCGATGTCGGCTATCGCAGTCACTAAAGGTGTTTTTCAGGAGCGTGGCGTCACTGCAGAACAGTTAGCCGAAGCCTCTCCTGCACTTCTGCCGCTTAATCAGGATGCCGAACGGCAGCGTTCAGCAACGGTGGAAAAAAATGTCGCGCCAATTTCCCCCGGGCTGGTCAAATTCACCACCGCCCCTCTCTTTCTCGATCTTTGGCAGAGACCGGCACTTAAGCCCCGGGACAGGAGTCTGGTGACGGTAAGCGCGCTGATAGCATCGGGGCAGAGCGCGCAAATCGGTTACCACCTTAACCGGGCGATGGATAACGGATTGACCGCCGAAGAAGCGGGGGAAATCGTGACCCATTGCGCTTTCTATGCCGGCTGGCCAAATGCCTTTTCAGCAGCACCGGTAGTCGGCGAAGTGCTACGCACCCGATAAAGGGTAGAGCGCCCTGGATTGGCGGTGCAAAAAGAGCCCGACGAATGGTGCCAGAAACTGTCATCACGGCGTTATAGGATGTCTTCGCAAGCAAGAGAGGCATCCAAATCGCTCTCATCTCCCTCTGTCTTTTAGAAGGACTTGCAACGTACCTCGACCAGAACCGCTCAAACCTTGGTGAAGCACATGAAACGTATTCAGTACGACAGTTATGGTGGCCCGGAGTTGATGCGGGTCGATGAGTTTGAATTACCCGCACCCGGTAACGATGAAGTGGTCGTGCGAGTCAGGTTCGCGGCAATCAACCCAATCGACTGGAAGCTGCGCAGCGGACTGATGAAGATCGTCACCGGCAGACGTTTTCCCCGCGCCATGGGAATGGATTTTTCCGGTATCGTCACCTCCATTGGCCCAGGTGTCTCGCGCTTCCGGGTAGGCGACGCCGTCTTCGGCCTCGCTCGCTTCAAGGAAAGCGGTGCGCTTGGCCAGTCGGTGATCACGAAAGAAAATTTTCTGACCAGGAAGCCCGAGAGTATCTCCTTCGAGGATGCCGCCTGTCTGGGTACGCCGGGCGTGACCGCATGGAACGGACTGATCGACAAGGCCAGGCTGCAAGCGGGTCAGCACGTATTCATTAATGGCTGTGCCGGAGCGGTTGGCGAAGCATCCGTGCAGATCGCCCGGCTTTTCGGTGCGGTCGTTTCCGGAAGTTGCAGCTCCCGAGACATGGAGCGCGCTAAATCACTTGGCGTACAAAGGGTCTACGACTATCGCGCAACGGATTTGTCGTCAATAACCACGCGCTTCGATGTGGTATACGACACTGCTGCGACAATGTCCGTATCCACCGGCGTGGCTATGCTACACCGCGGGGGCATGTTCCTTGATCTCAACCCCGACCTGGGCAAGTTCATTCGGGCTGTCTTCGATCGACGGTTGAAGCCGGTCATTGGTTCGCCGCGAGCCGACATCCTGGAAAAGATTGCCAGTGCCGCTGAAGAGGGCAAGTTCCAAATCGCGATTGGCGAAACCGTTGCTCTGGAGGGAGCGATTAAACTGATCACCGAGCTTGAAAAGGGCCGCAAGCTCGGCGGTAAAGGCATTGTGGCGATGGAGTAAGCATGGCCAGAAGTCATCGATTGTTCGACCTGATGCAAGTGCTCCGCCGACACCGAAGAACGGTCTCGGGCCAGGCACTTGCGCACGAGTTGGGCGTGTCCCTGCGAACCATCCGCCGCGACGTTGCCACACTGCAAGACATGGGAGCCGACATCGACGGAGAGCCAGGCGTCGGCTACATCCTGCGGCCAGGATTTCTCCTGCCCCCCATGTCTTTTACCGAAGAAGAGATCCTGGCGCTCGTGACCGGCGCCAAGTGGGTCAGCCGTCAGACCGACGATAGGTTAGCCCTTGCGGTAACAAACGCGCTGGCCAAAATCAACGCCGTTCTTCCGCCCGACATGCGAGCGGCCTTCGACGATGACACTATCTATGTAGGCCATTCGCTGAAAGACTCGACCCATCTCGATCTGAGCGAAATCCGCCGGGCGCTGCGCGAGCAACGTAAGCTGCGCATCAAGCTGTCTCTCGAACACGCACCGGAAGATGAGCAGGTAATATGGCCGATCATGCTGGGCTTCATCGAAGCCAGGCGGTTTGTCGCAGCCTGGTGCGAGCTGGATGAACAGTTCCGTGTGATCGGCATGGACGATATCACAAGCGCTGAAGTTCTTGCCGAACGCTACCTTCGGAGTCGTCGGCTGCTCGTTAAGGAGTGGCGCGCTCTCGAGATGCGGCCGTGCAACGGCCGGGGCGACATTTGCTGATTTTAGGTACATATCATAAATGTCGATCGGTCACCGACGATGCCCCTATACTTCACTCTGCATCGCCTCCCAATCACACTTAATCATCTGTTTTAAAAAAAACCTGCCGTTATATCCTTAGCCGCCTCACGCAATAACCCCATATTACCCTTTCCAGGTGTAAGGTTGCCCGCTGGCTTATTGGTTACAGTGAAGCGCTTTATTTTCCTCGCTGATAGATATTTTGTTGAAGAAGGGCTGACTGTTCACGGCCAAAATAAATAACCGATGCAACTATCTGAGCCGAAGATAATACTGAAAAAACCGCCATTCACATGGCGGTTTTTTAGCGATTCAGCACACAGAGCCTCAATATTCTTGATTCCCCCCATGAAGCAGCAACATGCACTCCAGTACATAAACAACAAGAAACACCTTAAAAATCAACATTAAATACACAAACAAAACAATGAATTCGCAATCAAACAATAAATAATTCATATATAACGCGTCATAATTCAAATTCAATCAGTCAAAAACCCGTCATTATTAATATAAAAAACTATTTTAAAAATAAATATCAAAATTTAAATCTAATTATTTTCATTTTTTAGGTATATGATTCCACAAACAGAATAAAGTTGATATATTTTATGAAATAAACTTTACACCCCAGAAGGCCGGACTTATGAATCACATTAAAAAACATGCCATCTTGATCTTTGCAGCCATTTTTATTTATACCGGAGCCGCTCAGGCGAGTATATATATGCAGGTTACAAAAAGAACGGGGAACTTTATTTTTGGAACGTTCTATTACGAACTTCTTGATTGGACAACAGACGATAACACCCCCAACCCGTGCTACAAAAAACCGAAATGTAAAATAGCAATCACAAGTAGCCACAATGCAGGCCTTAGCGACCTTGATAGTGATGGCACCTGGACTGGAAATACAACCCCCTGGGTATCAGACTCAGAGACAATCGGTATTTTAGGTCAAAATTTCAAACGATTTGTCGGGGTACCTCGCTCAGGAAAATTTGATTATCACAATATCTTTGGTAATAGTTGCGTAGGTTTTTTTTATTCAATGAATACTTTTTGGGAACCTTCCGCATACAGGCTGCCAGGGTCCATATGCGCGATCCCACCGGCGGAAACAAACGCCTGTGAAATAAAAACCCCTCAATTAACGCTGAATCACGGAGTCTTGGCCCCGGAGCAATTGAATAACAATACTGTCACCGACTCGCTATTACTCTCCTGTAATCAAAAGACAGACATCCAGCTCTATATCAGTGAAAACACGGGCGGAGTCATGCTTCGTAGCGACGGTAGTTTATTTTCGAACCTCAAACTCAATGGCCAGCCAGCCAGCAAAGGTATTGCCCTATCGGTAGAGCCAACCGGTACCAGCGTACAAGTCAGTTCCGTATTAAGGACGGTAGGAAACGTTGAGGCAGGCCCTTTCCAGGGGAGCGCAGTGGCAATGCTGGCAATCCCCTGAATGCCGAACGCAATGCATTTTTCATTATGCCGGCCAGCTGGGTTCTACCCATCCAGCCTAGGGTAGAAGGCATCATGAAACTGTTTTGAAACCTGTGGCGCAGTTTTACTTAATAAAATCAATAAAAGCGCGCAACGGTGCGGGGATAAACCGCCGGTCGGAATAATAGAGAAACGGGCCGGAAAACTGCGGCCACCAGGGTTCTAGCACCGGCTCCAGACTTCTATTGGCCAGGTAAGGTTTTAACCAATCCTCAAACAGATAGACAATCCCCACGCCGGCTACCGCCGCCGCGATGGCCAGGTCCGTGGCGCCGCCGGCCTGTACCGTCAGCGGCCCCTCCGGGTGAAGTGAGACATTTTCCCCATCCTTTGCAAACTCCCAGGGGTAACTTTTCCCGCTGGGGAAGCGGCCATTGATACAAGCGTGCGTAAACAGATCATGCGGATGTGCAGGCCGCCCACGCCGATCAAGGTAATCCGCAGATGCGCCTGCGGCAAAGCGCTGTACCCGGGGGCCAATAGGCACGGCAATCATGTCTTTTTCCAGCCGCTCTTCATAGCGGATACCGGCATCGCAGCCGGCGGCCAGCACATCGACAAAGCTTTCTTCCGTCTGCACTTCAACCTTGATATCCGGATAAGCGGCGAGAAAGGCGGGAATCAACGCAGGCAACACCAGACGTGCCGCACTGACCGGGACATTCAGCTTAAGCGTTCCGGCGGGTTTATCGCGAAAGCCATTCACCACATCGAGCGCGCCCTGCACCTCGGCCAGCGCTGGCCCCAGCCTTTCCAGCAAGCCGTAACCGGCGGCGGTTGGCGTTACGCTGCGCGTCGTACGGTTAAACAGCCGCACGCCAAGCTGCTTTTCCAGGCGCCGGATGGCGTCGCTGACTCCGGACGCGCTCCGGCCCAACGTTCGCGCACCTTCACGAAATCCCCCTGAGCGCGCGACGGCGAGAAAAGCATGCAGGTCTTCTAAATCGGTTTTCATTGTTCGTCTCCCCGTACACCCCGTCCCCTGCCCCACTACTTATCACGGGGGTGAGCTGCGCCTATTATAAATAAATGCGGCAGCCCCGCAGACTATCCCAACAGGAGACAGGTTATGTCCATTAACGACAAGCAGCACACATTTCCCCTTGGCGATCGAAACGTCAAGCGGCTCGGCTACGGCGCCATGCAGTTGGCCGGCCCCGGCGTGTTCGGGCCACCGAAGGATCCTGATGCCGCCCTGGCAGTACTGCGAGAAGCGGTTGCGCTGGGGGTTAACCATATCGACACCAGCGACTTTTACGGCCCGCATATCACTAACCAATTGATTCGCGAAGCGCTGGCCCCCTATCCGGACGATCTGACCCTTGTCACCAAGATCGGCGCGCGCCGGGGTGCGGACGCCTCATGGCTGCCGGCCTTTTCCGCCGCAGAACTGACCAGCGCGGTACATGACAATCTGCGTAATCTGGGGCTTGAAACGCTGGACGTGGTCAATCTCAGGATCATGCTTGATAGCCATGGTCCGGCGGAAGGCTCGATAGAGGAACCCCTGACGTTCCTCGCGGAGCTTCAACGCCTGGGGCTGGTGAAACACATAGGCCTGAGTAATGTGACACCGACCCAGGTGGCGCAGGCGCGCAAGATTTGCAACATTGTTTGCGTGCAAAACCACTACAACCTGATAAACCGCGGCGACGATGCGCTGATTGACCATCTGGCCCGGGAAGGCATCGCTTATGTGCCGTTTTTCCCGCTCGGCGGTTTTACGCCGCTCCAATCCTCGGCGTTATCAGATATCGCTGTGCGTCTCGGGGCCACTCCTCTGCAAACCGCGCTGGCGTGGCTGTATCATCGTTCGCCCAATATTCTGCTGATACCGGGCACCTCCTCCATCGGTCATTTGCGCGAAAACCTCGCGGTGCCTGATTTGCCGTGGACGGAGGATATCGCCAAAGCGCTGGATGCTCTCGCCTGACAATGCACCCCGCACCGCAGCCAGGTTCGCCTTATTGATACGGCGGGCCTGGCTGCGGCGGTCTTTACAGCGCCCGCGTATACACCCTTGAAGCCTCTCCCCAGGGGTGATAGCCCAATCCGTTAAAGGCAAAACCCTGCTTTTCGTAATACCCCTCAAGATCGGTGCACAGATGCAGGTGCGGGAAGCCAAATTTGTGAGCCTCTTCCGCCACATGATTAATCAGCAACGAACCGTAACCGCGCCCACGGTGCACTTCTTCCACATACAGCGCACACAGCCAGGGGTACAACTCGCCACGGCTGATAAAGTCATTGGTGATCAACCCTGCGCAACCCAGGATGTCGTGGCCGTCCATCAGCAAATACCACTGCGGCAGTGGATTGGCTGCGCCAATGCAGCGGGTGATGGCATCCTCATACATCATCAGGGTGTCTGGCGAAGCCCATTGCTGCTGGAAATAGCTAATCGCCTGTTGCCTAAACTCAGGTGATTGACGTACCGAAATCATGTTCATATCCGTTCCTGTGGTTATTTCCCCTGCTTAAACCGGCTTAAACCGGCTTAAACCGGCTTAAACCGGCTTAAACCGGCTTAAAATTATGCGATACGCGAGAGGGTTTAGCACGGCGTTTATTATAGAAATCAGCCGGGTGTGCTTACACGACGTTCAGCCTTCTGACATTTGTCCTAGCCGATATCAGAATATGGGGTGATATGGATATTGGGTTATCTTCAACTGAATGCGCTGGTTTGCCCGGATGCCCCGGAAACCACAACGCCGACACTGGTGTCACGGAACCTGAAGCATTCACCATTTGAGCCGCAACTGATAAAGCAAAATCCACCCCAGATTACCGGGGTGGATAGCCCAATCCTGTCGTTGCACGCCAGATGTCTCATCGGTACAGGTATCGCAGTTCACCAATACCGTCATCGAACACTCACATAGCCAAACTCAACTATGCAAGTTGCACGGTGTTTGAAACAACAACATCATGGCTGGTAAAGTTTAAAACAATATGGTCGCCATCTTTCATACTGAATCCTGAATGAAAACTACTTCGGTCTGCGCCAATGAAGACGTAATGGATCCGCCCAGGACAGTTTAAGGCCGGATAAGAAAACAAATGTTCTGTCATATCAGACAAGCGATAACCGAGAGCATTCAATCCCGTCTTAAAACTCCCACACCAGGTCACCATGCCGTCACGTTCAATCGAAACCTCACCAGAAACATTCTTCGGCGGTTGAGCTATATGAAACCATCCGGAGATCGCAGCATCGCATAGCTTTGCGTAAGAAAGATGTCCCTGGTTACGTTTGAATCGACCAATATCAGTCAAATCATTTCCGAACGTATAACCACAGTACTGGGGCTGGCCATCATTACCACTTCGATAAACGAGAACCACTTCCGCCTCCTCACAAAGTGCCACAGCCCGCTTGGGTGCAAGAAGTGGTTGGCCGGATAACTTAATGGATGATCCTAGCCCTTTGATAAACCAGTTTGGCAATGCTATCTCACCGTGAGTATCACGCGTAGATTCGATCTTAATGTTATGAGTCTGCATGAACCCACTTACAACTATATTGTCTGTTTCCTCTGGAAATAACGGCGGTAATGGCAAAAACTCCTTCATATCCGAATTTGATATTTTCACTGCCGGAACATTTTGCAATAAATAATCTTTTGCTATAGCTCCCTCAGTTACATTGCCAATCGCTTCGCAAAGTTTTTCCAATGATATTTTATATAGACTACTCGGCAGTCCCTCACCTGATTCGTTAAACGCCACATAACGCTCGCCTCGGAAGCGCCCTTCCATAAATTTTATAGTCATCTGATGGCCCTTGATTTTTTTAAATTAACGCTAACGCATGACATTACTTCATTAGTATTTCGACAAGCGCTGGTTTGCGCTGAGACATTACGTAATGTGCCGCCTCGCCAATAATTTCCCCGATTTCACCAAGTCTCTCAATACGAGGAAATGATTTGATTCCGAACCCTTCCGCAATTGTTACGAAATCTACAGGTGCCTCATAAAAACTGGTTGCAACGTGTGAAAGATCCCCGGTACGATCACGTGCCTTTGCAATACGTTCAGCATGTTGTGTTGAATTCAGATATAGCCTGTTGTTCATCATTATGATGAGTAATGGCACATCATATGAACTTAATGTCCAAAGGGCACTGGGGGTGTAAAGGAAATCACCATCTGCCTGTAAGTCTATGCAGAGCAGGTCATCGTTACAATGTGCAATCGCTGCCCCAATAGAAGCGCCAAGTCCATACCCCAATCCGCCACCGCCATTCAAGCCAAGATAAGAACCGGGTCGTTCAATATCCCATATTTTCTTTACCCAACCATCAATGGTAAGACTGCCCGTATTCGTGAGTACCCATTCCTTGTTTTTCATTACTTGGAATATTTCCGATACCGCAGCCGCTACATGAATTTCACTCCCTTCCATTCCCAATTGCTGGGCACAAACGCTCCACTCTTTCCGAGCATGTTTATGATGCTCTTCCAGATATTTCATTCGCTCCACACGACCAGAGCTTGGGTATCTTTTCACCGCTTCAGCAAGAGAAACGTCCAATGCTTCTATGCTTGCAAGGGTATCGGCCATCACACTTTGGGTTACCGGAACAAACTGCTGGTAGTCGGCCGCCCATTTACTTGCCAACGTGTCATTTGTTCCCAGTGTAATCAACGTGACTCCCTCGGTTGCGGGCATTCCGTTAATCACCGGCAGAAATGAACCCAAAGCACCCGCCAGATCCTGGACTTCAATCGCTAATATCAGATCCGCCTCTTTGAGTGCCTCTGCTGAAACATTGGAGACATTCAATGGGTGGGTATTGGGAAAATTAAATCGGTTACCACGATCAATGACAGCCATCCCTACTCGTTCCGCCAGTGAGATGAGTGGTGCAACCGTAGTCGGCTCTCGCCCGCTGAAATCAAGGATCAAAACGGGCATACGTGCTGATAACAACTTATCCGTCAAATCCTCGATAAATCGGGTATCGGCTGCTGGAAGCCGGCTTGGAGCCGCAGCAGTGAGCGGCAACAACTGCGCAGTACTCTCAAGCTCCTGCTCCTGAACGTCGAAATCAACAGCGATATAACATGGAGCCTGCATCTCAGTGTTCATCAACTTGACGGCTCTATACAGCGATTCTATCGTCGCCTTCTGGCTGGTCGGTTGATCGCACCATTTGACGAAATCTTTCACTGCAGACTCGATGTTCTGTGAAGTATGGATCCAGTCAATCCAGGGCCGGCGTTTGGCAGCATCGAGCGGCCCGTTGCCACCAATCAACAGCAACGGTACCCTGTCACACCAAGCATTGAAGATTGCCATTGAGCCATGCAACAGCCCGACATTCGCATGCAAGAACACGGCCATGTGGTTTTTACTTGCTTTGTAATAACCATGTGCCATTGCCACGGCAATCTCCTCATGACAAGCCATGATAATACTTGGCGAATCCTCTCGATATACTAACGAGTCATGAATTCCTCGAAAAGATGCACCAGGATTAAAGGTGACATATTCGATATTTTGTTGCTGAAGAAAGTCTACAATCAGATCTGAGAAATATCGTTTCATCTTTAATATCAAGTCTCGTTGTAGTTGGGCACTGCGTCCCATTTATTGGTTGTCCGGCTATAACTAAAAGCCAAATATTTAGCGATCTCAGTGGTGATCGATAGACCCAAACCAAATCCAAAGGGTGGCTGTACCGTGTTTTTTTTCCTATCAAACAGCGGTGCAGGCGATACGACCATGCGGTCAAAAAATCTGTCCGACTGTCCCCCCTCAACCGAAATGGCATCTCGGTACAGATCAGCAAGTAATCTGCCAGCCTGAATCAAAGGTCCGCATTCAGCGACCTGCACACCTATTTGAAATTGCAGACCAAATCTTCTGATATGTTCAATAAGCTGCATAGCCTTTAGTATTCCGCCACACTTCGACACCCTGACATTCACAACGTCACAGCTATCCTTGGCAACCGCATTATGCAGATCATCCAGTGTCGAGATGGACTCATCGAGCATTACCGGAATACCTGTTTGAGCACGAAGTTCTCTCAGTTCATCCCAGGCGTGCTTGACCAAGGGTTCTTCAACCATAGTCATTCCGGCTTTACGAAGATTTCGCATATGCTCGACGGCTTCAGTCATCCCCCAAGCCATATTGGCGTCTATGACAATCGGTATATCCAGTCCAATATTCCTGCGTAGCTCTAACACTGTCTCTATATCTTTTTCATGGTCCCTGTTAGCTTTAACTTTAACAAAGTGAAACGGACCACGGTCTCGCAAGAAATCCTCAACCGTCAAATGTTGGTCAAGAACCTGCGATACCTTTATGTAGCCCCCTCTGGCATTTGGATGTATTCGCTCACTCAGTATTTCCCCCAACGGGGTTTTAATACGCTTTCCAATCCAATCAAGAACAGCCAATTCAATAATACACACCACGTTATTTGCTGCTGTGAAATCAAAAACTACCTCAATGCCTTGCCGACTGATGCAGTTGAAGAGATCCTGCGGTGGTTCATTCCGTAATCTATCAATGATTCGCTCAAACGGAAGATGTCTCAACGCTTCACAAACACTTGTACATGTCTCACCCGTGACATAACTACGTGGCGCACACTCGCCAAGACCTATTTCTCCCTCAATATCCAACTCAAGAACTACGCTGTCAGAGACCGTTCGTGTAGCGGCAGGATGCCCAAATCCGACTCGCATGGGCAACTGCACATGATAAATACGAACTTCATGCATAGACTTCTCGCGCCTGAAGGAGAACAAACGACGACGCCCAATCAACCAACTCACGTCTGACCGACGTGTAGAACAGGTAATGCTTGTTTGTTGGCAACGTTAAAATAGTTCCACGGGCATCCGTCATCTTAAGAAAAGCAGCCTGCGCACTCTTCAGATCAATAATGGGGTCTGTGGTTCCGGATACATAAGCTATAGGAATGGCTGGCAGCTCTCCTTGCGCATTAACATACATCCGTTCAATTTCGACCAGGGAGCGTCGTGACCTTTTCGTAATCTTCCTGATCGCCAGATCATCTGCATCAATAAAATCCCGATAATGTTGATAATCAGTGAAATCTGAAGAATGTAATCCCGCATCCCAAAATTCAGTGCTATCTTCAGCGTATAATTTCGCCAATTCAGTTTCCGACAAACTGGAATGCAACTTTCCAAGCCAGGTGGAACAAAACACGGCCGAATCGTAGGGGACAGAAAATGCAGGATGATGCATTACAGCCGCCATAAACGATCCACCAAGACAATGTCCAAATAAACATAGAGGGGTTCTTTTATTAATAAAATTACGAACCCATTCCAAAGCAAAAATATGGTCTTCTACAACTAATTCTGCCGATTGAATATCACCTCGCTCCCCGCCACTAATACCACACCCTCGACGGTCCAAAGCAAATATAGCTACATCGTTGTTAGCAAACTGCCTTCCGGCTTCCCATAACCAACCAGCATGACTTTGTAAACCATGAAAATAGAAAATTGCAGCTTTAGGGTTCTCAGGTAGCCAAGCATGAATAGCTAACTCGGTAGTACCGCGACGAATTTTCCTGATTTCTCTGCGTACATTGGAAGGACTTGCCTTCAGTTCAAGCATGATCTTATGCTCCGATAATTATTACTGGCCCGATAGTTCACTAAGAAAATCTGTATCTTTCTGAAACGGTTTATATTTGTACTGGTTAGCATTCCCTTTCTGCCGTTTTCTCTCTACAAAAACCTGGATGCTATTTTCAGGTACTACATGTACCTCAACCGGCCCCAAGCGGTTTGATACGCGTTTTGATTCGTATTCCATACTGATTTTCTGCAACGCGTTCTCAACATTCTTCGATAAGATTGCACCAAGGGTGGCACTCGCCTCACGTGCCTCCGCGACAACGACATAGCTCGGAATCTGCCCCCATCGCGGGCCACATAGGTAGAGCCCTATCTTTCTATCTGCTTCGGCAAAACCTTGTGTCAATGCGGTCGTGACTTGATGCTCAGTCAGTTTCTCCCCAGTAAACGAATGAAAGACTCCATCACGGTGGAGGAAATGAATCCACGGCGTACCATCTACAACACGATCAATATGGTAGATATCCCCCGTCCAAAGGCGGAAAAGCCCATTGGCCTGTGACATGATTACGTGATAGCTTTTACCTGCCGTAAGCTGATGTGCCAGCAGGGTCTCCGGGTACTCGCCGCGTTCTACCCACTCCCCCAAGGGCACATCGTCTTCTACAAATTCATAAAATGCCTGATTGATCGCGAGCGGCTGACTACCTGCATCTTCGCTAACTGGAATGGTAACCACCCCCTCCGTTCCGCAACTCATAAACGGCAGTCTTGCAACACCAGGAAAGATCTCTTCCAGTGCTTGTTGATATAACCCTGCCGATGCCGAGAGCCAGCAGGCATATAAACCCAGCGTTGGCCAGATATCCTTCAACGTGAAACTCGGATTCGTCAGTATTTTCTCAAGTCGTTCAGCTTCACGTGGATCCGGATCACACAGTGGGTGACCATTAATGGTCCCTTGCAGAACATCAGAAACCAGTTTCTCTTTGTTAGTACTAATATGGTCTCGCAGAGAAAGTAACGTACTTGGATTTATCGCGTTGATGAAATACAGTTCCTTTCCTACAAGATGTCGAATGCGGCAGTACATCTTGTCTTCGAAGGAAACAGGGGCATCTTCACGGAACCAGGGCGCTTCATACCAAGGAGGATTCCAGTCCAAATTGTTCATTCGCGGGTGGCGATTGCTAATTGATTGGAATGGAACGCCGAGGATGTAATCCTGAGCATTCTCTCGTACAGTTTGTGTGTCAAGTGTTGCATAAGGATTAGACAGAATATTTGGGTGTAGCCGAATATAGGTTCCCCACATGGCTTTCATCGCCGGAATGCGATATTTCAACATCCAATGAAGCGTATAAGGCACACGTTTCGGTATTCCTGTCGTTCCGCTGGTTTTCAACCAGCGAAGAACTGGACTGCAGGTCAGCACCCCACCCTTCGTGCGGATCTCACGTTCAATTAAAGGGACGAAATCATCGTAACGCATAATAGGTAGCGTCTTGCGATAATCATCAACGCCCGATACATGCGAATATCCACTCTCCTGCCAATGCAACGAGTCTTTGCTAACGGAAATAACATCGAGGAGCACGTCCTGTTGACTTTTAATTGGATGTTTCGTTGCTTGTGTGAATCGCTCTAATTCGGCGAAACACTCAGCATTAAAATCTCCCTGACGTTCCGTCCAGTAATTCATCCATTCATTTTTTAAACTATTCATAGCTATTAACCTCACCCGCAGGAACAAAAAATCAAATTTCTTTACGAACAAGAAAAACTGTTATTGTTAATGCTACAGAGAAAAGAATAAATGCAACCGCAAATGCTAAATGCATACCGTACTCAAAATTGGAACTCAGCCCTATAAGGCCGCCAAGGACAGCAATTCCCATTACGCTTCCACTTTGACGTGCTGCGTTAATCACCCCGGAGATAATCCCACCTTTTCCAGTGGGAGCCGCTGACATACCTGCCGCGACAGTCGCTGGTGCAGTAAATGACATACCGAAACCCACAGCCAACATCGGTATCAGCACTGCTATATATGAACTATTTCCATTCACAAAAATAAGTCCCAAGAACCCCACGGCCCCAGCCAATAAACCGACCTTCATTGGAAAACTTGGGCCAGTCCGAGCAGTCACTCTCCCACAATAAAAAGCGGTGAGTGAACAAATTATTGCCTGCGGAAGTAAAGCCAATCCTGTCCCCATCGTCGAGTATTTACAGATCTGCTGGAAATAAAGACTCAGCAAAAAAAGCTGTCCATAAAATCCAAAGTTAATAATCATCCCCACAATCGTTGCCGCAGAGAAAATGCGCGATCTGAAAATCCCGCGAGGCAACATAGGATTAGTCGAGAATCGCTCTGTTAAAAGGAACAGACTGGTCGTAATTACGAATGCGCTTGTTGCAATTTTGACGTCATGGCTTGACCATCCGTTCTCGCCTGCCGAGATGAATAAGAACGCCAATGACCCCAGTGCCAAAGCCGAAAGCACTTGCGCAGCAAAGTTGATTCGACGAGCCTCACCTGACATCTTTGGCAAATAGCGAGCCGAGAGAATCAAGCCCAAAATGCCAAATGGCACATTGACCATAAATATAGAAGGCCAACCAAACGTTGAAATAAGAACCCCCCCCAACACGGGACCTGTTGCTACGGCAACGCCGCCAACGCCTCCCCAAACGCCGAACGCACGTGCCCTGTCTGCCGGCTCAGAAAATATTTTCTGTAAAAGTGATAGAGATGTAGCCACAAGAAGCGCCGCCCCAACCCCCTGGAGAACTCGTGATGCAAGCAGCGCCTCTAGGCTCGTAGACATGCCACACAAAGCAGATGCCAACGAGAAAACGATCAGGCCAATGTTGAAGACTCGTTTGGGGCCAAAAATGTCCCCCAGAGCCCCAGCACTCAGCAGCAGAGCAGCAAACGCAAGAGTGTACGAATCAACCGTCCACTGTAATCCGCTTAAACCGACATGTAAGCTGGAACCCAGGCTACTTAGGGCAACATTAACAACAGTGGCGTCTAAACTGACCATAAAGAAACCAATACAGACCGTGAGCAATGCACGTGATTTGATGGTCTCTTGCGGCAGGGGCTCAGCCTTTTTGAGCCCGGAGGTAGCGAGATTATTATCAGACAAGAGAACCTCCGCCATCGACAACCAAAGTTGTGCCAGTGATATGATTGTTATTCGCTAAGAAAATGACGGCATCAGCAATCAGATCAGGGTTACCAATTTTTCTGACGGGGAGGCGAGCACCGATAGCTAACCGTTCCTCGTCGCTCAGCTGGGCAAGTACCGACGCATTACCAAGTATTCCGGGAGAGACAACATTCACTCGGATAGGAGCTTTCTCGAGCGCAAGTCCTTTCGTCAGGCTTTCAAGCGCTGCGTTAATCGCGCCAATGAGTGCGGTTGTTTTAGTGGGCCTGGCAGCAAGGATCCCCGACACAAAGGTCAGTGATCCTTCACGATTGATCCTAACGGCGCGAGCTACCCGATAAGCTCCCCAGAATTTTACATTCATAGCGCCATACGCCTGTTCCAAAGGAATCAACTCGGAACTGCCAGTCGGTAGTGGTGTAGCCGCCGTAGTTATGACCACATGATCGAAAGGGTCCAATAATGCGAACGTAGAAGTCACCCGCTCATCGTCACACACATCCAGTACGACACCAGATGCATTTGTACCAATGATAGAAAGTGCATGATCAATACTGGCCGAAGACCTCGACATGACGGTAACATGTGCACCCGCTTTGGCGAAAACTTGTGCACAAGCCAAGCCGATTCCTGAAGTACCGCCGACAATAAGAACTCTTTGTTTTCTGTTTTCCTTGATCATCTCAGACATTGACGTTGCCCTTTTTTATATTGGTAGTGACTTCTGGTTCATTTGCAGTAACTGAAGTGCTTAAGAAAGCAGAGACAATACTTTCAGCTATTGCATCAGCATCTTTCGTAAACTGCCCCCACGCCCCCGGTCTTCCTGAACCGAATTGCATCAGCCAGCGTGTGTGCTCAACAGGAATTCCGATAACATGAACAGCGCTGTCAGGCCCTTCCTTGGTTAAGGCGTTGAACGGTGCTTGCGTTACTGCTACACCGCCGGTATCAAATACATCCTGGCCTAATGAATTTTTGAAACTTGTTACCGCACCAGTTGCCAGCAAATTCCGGAATAGCAGGGAGCTATCTGAACGGACATTTTGCGATGGAATCCGTGCATCAATTAATGTATTGACACTAAATACAGAGTTTAAAACGTATGGTGATGACACACAGAACGTTTTCCCTTGAATAGATTTTGAGAATTTCGCCTGTGGGCCAGCAAACGTCAGAATATTTGCTCGCATGAGTGCCAATACTTGTTTCAAACGAACTATTGGCGGCCCCGCCGAAAGCATAGAATAGACCGAAACAAAAGAGCCCAAGAAATCATCTCGATGAGAAGTTGGCGTTAATCCAGCATAGTCCACCACATATTTCAACACAGGACGAATGTCACGCAATACGTCCGTCGCTGCCTTAACAGGCCCTTTCACATTGCCAAGACTTGCATTCTTAATATCGTTACGAATCCATTTTTCTAATGCTGCCAAGTATTCATTAGTATTAAAAAAGCTTTCCTCACTAAAAGGTCTGGACCATTTATCTATATCAACACCCATATCTCCGAAAATACCAAACGATTCTGCCGTCCTACGGATAATCTCTTTCGGTAAGAAAGCATCCGTTGATTCCAAGATATTTATCATTACTTCATCGGTAAACTGGCTGGAAAATTCCGCCCCCATATTCTCTCTGAGAATACATTCGAAATAAACCAACTGCATCTCGCCTTCAAGCCACGGAAATACGTCTTGGCGAAAATCTAATTTTTTTTCCAAGCGGTCCAACCGAAGTTGACGCATTCTAGACTCAGTGAGTAATCGTGGTTTGTATTGATATTCCGCTGATTTTTCATTTAATGCTCGAGCAGGAAATGGAACTCCGCTACGCGAACCGGCATAAATCCTTGGCTCATCACCACTCGGGATGTAAATCAAATCACCATCATCTCCGGTTTCATATCGACCACCACGCCCTTCCGTGAGAGCAGCCATCACATCATAAAATGCAAGCCCACAACCAATTACACCAACATTTTCTCCCGCAGGGATCGTAGAAAGTTGCATATCAGCGGCAGAATTACCTTCAACATACCTCAACCCAGGATGTTGCTGCGCAAACTGAAAGAACTCTAATTGTGCAGAATTAAGTTCTGGAACCGGATGACCGGTTGCAAAAACAACTTTATCGACCTGAATCGATGCATTATCGGCAAACTCAACTGATCGCTTCACGCCTGCTTTTTTGACATCGATTACCGTGTCTTTCATGATATGAACATCAGAATACAGAGATAGATATTTTATTATCTTCTCAAATGAAAAATTAAGATATTCACCATATATATAACGTGGAGCAAGCCCATCAGGTTCCGCATTCTCTGGGTCAACGTCCAACCACCATTCAGCTAGCGACAGTCCGGCCATCGGACGCACCTCACCACCATCCGATGGACCAGAAAATATCGTGGTTTCTTTCGCCGGTGTATTCATAAGCAGCCATTTAGGCTGATCCGGACGCCAAATACGTCCACCACCAATATCATTGGCATCGATAACGTATATGCAAACACTCTTATTCACCGGAGGTGAATCAAATATACTTGCCAGCCTTGATCCAATTCGTTCAAGAACTGATATACCACGGGGACCACAACCTACTACTGCAACTTTAAAAAAGTCACCTCTATTTACTTCCTTGGAACAATCTTTATCCATTGCGTTTTCCACACAAATTTTTAGACAGTTTGATTACCGCTGGTTTTATTAGGCGAAAAGTCTTTCCGCAACATACGGGCCGGTCTGTTTAGCAAAATTATCACGTTCTTTTAATGGATCTCAACATTTTCAGTAAAAATATTTAAACAATGCTTATCAATTAAAACAATCAGCACCACACGCAGACAAACATAAAAAAAATAACATAATGATATTTATAGAAAAAAACAAAATAATCACCGCAAAAATCCTAAGGATCCTACAGACAACTTTCACTTCGTTAAAGCATGCTTACGGGTTGTAAGGTAGACACATTAGATTTATCAAAGTATATCGAGATGTTACCATCCAATTCATTGATTATCATTTTTTACAAAAAAATCAAACCAAGCCATCTTGATTAAAATCCGGAGCTGTATGTCAACGTACAAATAAGCAGTTCGTCGTGTTAAACTCTGAATTGATATCTTCTCTTTTTTCAGTAACACGTAAAGCAATGTTTTCAGCCTTTCTTCTTCTGAAAAAACAGGTCATCTGACATAAAAAAGACACGTTATACCGAAGAACAGATCAGCGTTTGCCTTGAAACAGGCTGAAACTGACACTTATTTGGGGAAGAGATCATCATGACCATAGAAATTCAGCCCGCAACAACAGGACCTAGATGTGTACCAGCCATCTAATGCCACAACGCTATAAAAGTGACCTTGCAATTGTCAAAAATTGGGATTTAAATCTGTGAAAAATACACTTACATGGCATTCTGTTAACTATTAACTGACTTATTATTTCCATACATCATCAGGGTGTCTGGTGAAGCCCATTGCTGCTGGAAATAGCGAATCGCTTGTTGTGCAAACTCAGGAAATTGACGCACCGAAATCATGTTCATATCCGTTCCTGTGGTTATTTCCCCTGCTTAAACCGGCTTAAAATTATGCGATACGCGAGAGGGTTTAGCACGGCGTTTATTATAGAAATCAGCCGGATGTGCGGATAACATGGCGGTACTGTCCAAAGATTCGGCAGTATTTTTCCCAAACAGGGGTCGTTATGACGCAAAATATTTATGACAATCAGGCCTTCTTCGACGGTTATGCCCAACTCAGCCGCTCGGTAAACGGGCTGGACGGCGCGCCGGAATGGCCGACTATCCGCAGCATATTGCCGGATTTGCACGGCAAGAAGGTGGTCGATCTCGGCTGCGGCTACGGTTGGTTCTGCCGCAGCGCACGCGAGCAGGGCGCCGCGAGCGTACTTGGCATGGACCTCTCCGAGAAAATGCTGAACAAAGCGCGGGAGATGACGCACGACGCCGGCATTGAATACCGCCGGCAGGATCTGGAGCAGCTTCAACTGCCGCCTGCCTCCTGCGATCTGGCCTACAGTTCATTGACGCTGCACTATATCGAAGATCTGGCCCGGCTGTTCGCCACGGTTTATCAGGCGCTGGCGGCGGGTGGGCAGTTTATCTTCACCGCAGAGCACCCGATTTATACTGCGCCGCAGCATCAGGGCTGGCTGGTCGATCAACACGGGCAAAAATCCTGGCCGGTCAACGGCTATCAGCAGGAAGGGCAGCGAACCTCCAATTGGCTGGCGGAAGGCGTCATCAAGCAACACCGCATGCTCGGCAGCTATATCAACCTGCTGGTGCAAAAGGGATTCGTCATCACCTATTTGAATGAATGGGGCCCTTCGGCACAGCAAATCGCGGAGAACCCGGCGCTCGATGAAGAAAAAGAACGCCCGATGATCTTTATCCTGGCCGCCCATAAACCCGCCTGATTATTCCCTCCGGCAGTAAACCCTTCACACATCCGTTCTTGGGGAGGTCACCTCCCCCCAAGGTTTTATTCCACCCGTAGTGCTGCGCCTTCTTGCGCAAAGCCTGCCCACAGCCGACTATACTTAAGCTTTTACCCCTTGAACCGGAGAGAAAACAATGGCATTTGCTATCGGCGATTTTGTACAGCGCACCACCGGCGGCCCAAAAATGATCGTGGTAGCCATTGATGGTGACACACTGGTCTGCAGTTGGAACGAACTGGGCACCGAGCAGCGTGCGGAAGTCCAGGCCAGCGACGTGGCGCTCTATCATGAAGACGGTGATTTTGGCGTATGCTGAACGGTCGGGGCGCAGCAGCGCCCCGCTAAACCTTCAGGCACGAATGTCCTGATATTCCGGCGTGGTGTCGAATTCGTGTTTGGCGAACGGGCACAGCGGAATGATTTTACGGTTTTCCGCCCGCATTTTCGCCACCACCCGCGCCACCAGTTTTTTACCCACTCCCTGGCCTTTCAACACCTCATCTACCCAGGTGTGATCGATAATAGTTAATTTATCCCCGCTCGGCACAAAAGATATCTCGGCGATCGTTTTACCCTGCCGATCGTTTATATAGAAACGTTTCTCATCTTCCAGAATGTTAAGCTCCACAGCCTTTCTCCTGATATTTAAATGCGTAATGGCCTGCTGTCACTAGAAATAACCTAGGGTTAGTCTAGTCTTTAATCAGTAACACAACATAATTCCGCAGTGGCTGAGGAGTTCAAAATGGGTGACGGCTCAAGAGACGGCGTTATTCTGCTATCCCGAATATTGTTGATGGTCCTGTTTATCATTTTTGGCTGGATGAAGCTGACCAGCTTTGGCGCAACGGTGAGCGCAATGGAGGGTTACGGTACCCCGATGCCGTATTTGGCGGCGATTATCGCCGTGGTGGTTGAGTTTGTTTTCGGCATTGCGCTTATTCTCGGCATATTTACCCGCCCTATTGCGGTTATTTTCGCCGTTTATGTGCTCGGCACCGCTTTTATCGGCCATCCATTCTGGAAAATGACCGGGATGGAAATGATGGGCAATGAAATAAACTTCTTCAAAAACATCAGTATTATCGGCGGGCTGCTGCTGTTGGCGGTCACCGGTGCCGGACGTTATTCGCTGGACTATAAATTCTTTAATAAATAGCTCCATTCAGCCGGCAGTCATGCTGCCGGCTGCTCTTCCCTTGTTTACACCCTAGCGGCTACGCTTGGCATGACGCTCGAAGTTGTCGGCCCTGGCCTGCGCCGATTTGCGCAGCGTGACGTAGCAAGCGCCTTCTCCCCCGTCGCGCGGCAGCGCCCGACAAAATGCCTGCACCTGCTCAAACTGTGCCAGCCATTTGGCAAGGTAGCTGCGCACAATATTTGGGTGGCTCTCGTCCTCACGGCCCCGGCCATGGACAATCAACAACGAACGCAGATTGTGCTTTTCCGCCAGCAGAATAAAGCGGAACAGTTCTTGCCGGCAGGTCTCGACCGGCAGTCTAAGCAGGTTGAGGTTAGCCTGCGGCGGGTAGCGGCCATTGCGCAACTTATCCAGCACGCCCTGTTGAATGCCCTCACCTTTGTATTCCAGCGACAGCCCGCAGGGGATCACCTCAAGAAACCCGGTGCTGAGGAAATTCTCCTGCCGCAGCGCCTGCGCTTCGCGGCGCGCGCTTTTATCCCCCCTCTCCTGCGGTTTGAGGTACAACGTCTGGTACCCGCGGGATAACGGGATGACATCGGCCATCGCCTGCGCAAAAACATCTTTTTCCTGGTTGCTCATCTCAC
>RCUM01000371.1_pt1 | contig 28290 bp, 27 predicted proteins | sample 2166141 | NCBI WGS metagenome assembly RCUM01 (sample SAMN09932756, study PRJNA488358) | compost metagenome | isolation source: compost soil in crotonic acid-enriched | place: Germany: Experimental Botanical Garden
GGCGACCGCCGCATCAGCGTAGGCACCACGTTCAAGTACCTGGGCAACCTGGAAGTCGGCCTGAACTACACCGGCTACCTGGGCTCGCCCGACGCAGTCAAGCGGCCGTTCGCCGACCGTGACTACGCCACGTTCTCGATGAAATACACCTTCTGACCGATCATCTGGACAACGCTGGGGCCTGCGGGCCCTGGCATGGAGGCACTATGGGGCTCAAAGGCCACGCAGCAATTGTGGGTACCGCGCAGTACAAGCCGGAGAAGTACGCGACCGCGCCCAGGATGTTCCACCTCGAACAGGTCGCCGACCTGGCGGCCCAGGCCTTGCGCGATGCCGGCCTGCAGGCCTCGGACCTGGATGGCCTGGTGATCAACGGGCCACAGTTCCACGAAGCCTCGGTGTTCGTGCCGGCCATGGCGGCCGAGTACCTGGGCTTGCGGCTGAACTTCGCCGAAGTGGTCGACCTCGGTGGGTGCACTTCGGTGGGCATGGTCTGGCGGGCGGCGGCGGCGATCGAGCTGGGGCTGTGTCAGGCGGTGCTGTGCGTGCTGCCGGCGCGCATGGCGCCGCTGGGCCCGGATGAAGACGCCGGCTGGATGGCACGGGCCATGCGTTTCGGTGGCCACAGCACGGCGTTCGGCGCGCCGGAAGCAGAGTTCGACCTGCCTTACGGGCACATGGGGCAGAACACCGGCTACGCGATGATCGCCCAGCGCTACGCGGCGCAGTATGGTTATGACCCGCGGGCGATGGCGAAGATCGCCGTGGACCAGCGCAGCAACGCCCAGGCCAACCCCGAAGCGATGTTCTTCGGCCAACCCCTGAGCGTCGAGCAGGTGCTGGCCAGCCGCAAAGTCGCCGACCCGCTGCATGTGCTGGAGATCGTCATGCCGGTGGCCGGCGGGGCGGCGATGATCATCGCGTCCAAGGAGGTGGCGGCACGTGCCCGCAAGCGACCGGCCTACATCACTGGTTTTGGCGAGCACCTGGCCTTCAAGTCGCCGTCCTATGCCCAGGACATGCTGCACACGCCAATCGGCCCGGCATCCCGTCGCGCGTTCGCCATGGCCGGGCTGAAACCCAGCGAGGTGGATGCCGCACAGATCTACGACTGCTACACCATCACTGCCTTGCTGACCCTCGAAGACGCCGGTTTCTGCGGTAAGGGCGAGGGCATGGCGTTCGTGCGCGAGCACGACCTGACCTGGCGTGGCGATTTCCCCATGAACACCCACGGCGGCCAGCTCAGCTTCGGCCAGGCCGGCTCTGCGGGCGGTATGTCGCAGGTCATCGAGGCGGTCACGCAGATTGCCGGTGCGGCAGGCGAACGCCAGCTCGAACGCTGCGACAGCGTCTACGTCTCCGGCACCGGCGGCGTGATGAGCGAGCAGGGCGCATTGATCCTCCAGGGAGCATAACCAGCATGTCCAACAACAAACCGATGCCCGTGGCGACGGAGATCTCCGCACCGTTCTGGGAAGGGCTGAAGGCCCGGCGCCTGTTGATCCAGCAATGCACGGCGTGCGAGCAATGGCTGTTCTACCCGCGCCGGCACTGCCCTGCGTGCCTGGCGCAGGATCCGCTCTGGCGCGAGGTGAGCGGCGCGGCGACGTTGTACAGTTTTACCCTGACGCGCATTCCGACCTTGCCCGATTTCATCGATGAGATGCCGCAGAAGCTGGCGGTGGTCGAGTTGGCCGAAGGGGTCCGCATCAACACCACGCTGGTGGGGCTGGAGGAGGAGCAGATCCATATCGGCATGCCGTTGCAGCCGGTGTTCGCGCAGGTGGATGGCAAGGGCAACCGGCTGTTGCGCTTTACCGGCCTGGAGCAGGACGTCGGTGCTTTCGAAGCGCCCCCGGCCGGGGCTGACGAAGTGGCGCCGGTGCCCGAGGCGAGCACTCGGCATCAGGTCGACTGCAGCGACCAGGCGGCCTTGCAGGCGTTGGTCAGCGAGCAGTACAGCGACTGGAGCAACAGCCTCTTGGTCGATCAGGCGCTGATCGATGCCTTCGCCCAGTTGTCGGGTGACGACTACTGGATTCACACCGACCCGGAACGCGCCCGGCGCAGCAGCCCGTTCGGCGGCACCATTGCCCATGGCGCGCTGGTGCAGGTGCTGCAATCGCGCCTGAAGCTGGCGTTGGACTTCGAGATCACCGGGTTCACCACGCAGATCAACTATGGCTCCGACCGCCTGCGTTTTCCGGCGCCGGTACCGGCAGGATCACGCATTCACGCACGGGCACGGGTCAAGGCGGTCGAAGTGCGCGAGCGGGGGACGCAACTGACGCTGGAGATCAACACCCACATAGTCGGTCAGGAGCGGCCTTCGGTGATCAATGACCTGGTCATTCTGTATCAGCGCTGAGATGAACAGCGACGCTGCTACTGGGTGACCGGTATCCGCGTCACGGCCTTCACTTCCCGCAACGCCAGGCTCGACTGGATCGAGGCGATGCCTGGCTGCCGGCGCAAGACCTCTTCGACGAAGCGCCCATAGCTTTCCAGGTCGGTGGCCAGCACGGTCAGGAGGTAGTCGGCTTCCCCTGTGACCTTGTGGCAGGACAACACCTGCGGAAGCTTCAATATCACTTGCTCGAAATTGTCCGGGGCGTTCGCGGAATGGTTATCGAAGCGTACCTGGGCGAAGGCCATCACGTCGAAACCCAGTTTGCGCCGGTCCAGGTTGGCCTGGTAGTCCTTGATGATACCCAGCTCTTCCAGGCGCTTGCGCCGTCGCCAGCACGGCGTGACGGTCATCGCCAGGCGTTCGCCCAGCGCAGCGCTGGACAAGGTGCCGTCCTCTTGCAGCAGCCGCAGCAGATCGCGGTCGACGTTATCCAATTCTTCAGAAGCAAAACTTTTGCTCATATGGGCAGTACCGTGTGAAAGCTTTGCTCAAGCATCCAGATTGCTTGAGCATAAAGCAAAGCATTTTCACGGCATTCTCGCGAAAATCAGTCATCCGAAATCACCTTGGAAAAAGGATATTCGCGTGCTGACAGTCTTTAGCGACAACCACCGCTTGCACCATGGCTCCGAACTCAAGGACGGCGCGGTAAAGCCCTCGTTCGAAAACCCGCAGCGTGCCGATACCGTGCTGGCCCGCGTCCAGCAGACGGGCCTGGGGCAGGTCATCGCCGAGCAGGCGTTCGATCGCGCCTGCTACGTGGCCGCGCACAGTGAGCGCTACGTAAGCTTTCTGGAGCATGCCTGGGCAGAGTGGACCGCCACCGGCAAGACCCATGATGCGCTGCCGCTGGTGTGGCCGGTGCGCGACCTGGCGATTGACCGCGAGCCCGGCTTCATCGATGGCAAGCTCGGTTTCTACGCCATGGATGCAGGCGCGCCGATTACCGCTGGCACCTGGGAAGCGGTGCGCAGCAGCGCCAACGTCGCCTTGACCGGCATGCAGCGGATCATCGACGGCGCCCACAGCGCCTTCGCCTTGTGCCGTCCACCCGGGCACCATGCCGCGCGCGAGTACATGGGCGGCTACTGCTACCTCAACAATGCCGCGATCGCCGCCGAACGTTGCCTGAGCCAAGGCGCCCGGCGCGTGGCGGTGCTGGACGTGGATTTCCACCATGGCAACGGCACGCAGAACATTTTCTACGACCGCCCCGATGTGTTCTTCGCTTCGATTCATGGCGATCCACACGTTTCCTACCCGTATTTCTCGGGCTACGCGCAAGAGCGGGGGGAGGGGGAAGGTGAGGGTTTTACCGCCAACTATCCGCTGGCCAAAGGCGCGGCCTGGCAGCAATACCAGCCCGCCTTGCAAGACGCGCTGGCGCGGATCGTCGCGCACAAGCCCGAGTTTCTCATCGTCTCGCTGGGCGTCGACACCTTCGAGGACGATCCGATCAGCCATTTCAAACTCACCAGCGAAGACTTCCTGCGCATGGGCGCCGAGATCGCTGGCGCGGGCCTGCAGACCCTGTTCGTGATGGAGGGCGGCTACATGGTCGATGAGATCGGCATCAATGCCGTCAACACCTTGCAAGGTTTCGAAAGCAAGCGCTGATTCGCCAGCACCGAGACAAGGCCGCACCAGACTTCGCTGTCAAGTTGCCGGGTGGGATGCCCATGGCGGTTTGCGTATCGTCGTGGTCGGTCGGCGCGTTAGAATAGGCACTTTGGTGCTCGGGTCACTGCGAGCACCGGCCCCAACGACATTTTCAGAGTGAATGGTTCGGTGTTCGTATCTCTAGATGGCCCCAAGGGTACCGGCAAGACCACGCTGCTGGAGGCCGTTACCAAGGCGTTGAGGGCAGACAACCACAAGGTCATCCGGCTGTGCGAGAGAAAAAGCGATCCGTTCAGGGGTGAAACCATGGCGCTGGTCAACCAGCTCGCCAGGAATCCCTGCCGGGATCTGGAGTTGGGGGTGTGCGAGCGCCTGGCTGACAGCCGTACCTGGATTTCCCGAAACGTGCTGCCCAAGCAGCCGCCGGGCAGCATTATCTTGATCGATCGCTGGTACCCGTCCGATGCAGCGTTTCGCCGGTTGGTCCCGTTCGCCGAGATCCTGGGGTTGAACATCGAGCGCCACGTGCGCGTGCCCGACCTGCATGTCGGGGTCGTCACCGACCCTGATGTTTCATGGGCGAGGGCGGCGGCACGCACGCGCGGGCTGGGCAGTACGGTGATGCACAGCCTGCACGAGCATGTGGCGAGTACCGAGGCGTTCGAGCGCGCGGTGGTCGATCACGGTTGGGTGTTGTGCCGTAATGAGGGATCGATCGAAGCGGCCACCCGGCAGGTGGTTTCGGAGATCTACAAACTGCTTTGCTGCCCGTCAGTGGCTGGGCAGTAGCTGTTCCAAGGTGCGACTGAGCACCTCCAGCGTGCAAGGCTTGGCGATGAACCGAGCATTGGCCGGCAGAAATCCGGGCGCAAGCACGGTATGGCCAGACACGATGATCACCGGCAGCTGCGGGTGCGTTGACCAGATGGCCTTGGCCAAGCCGATACCATCAATGTGCCCGGGCATGCGCACGTCCGTTATCACTAACGCCGGCAGCTGGTTTTCCTTCAATTTTCTTAGCGCATCGTCCGCAGTGGCGCACTCGGTGACATCGTGTCCCAAGTGCGCGACCGCTTCGCTCATCAGCCAGCGAAGTATCTCGTCGTCTTCGACTACCAGCACCTGACTGCGCATCGTTTTCTCCTGTCTATACCGTTTAGGCCCGGCTTATAACAAGTCGTTTCCAACAGGTGACGGAAGGCGTAACAGCAGTTGTTTTGCCCACTTCCTTCAATGGGCTAGGCTGACTGGACGCATTTGATCGGTAGGCTGCGTCGAGGATCGCAATGAGACTGTACGACTTCATCGAGAGCAACATGGAGGAGATCCTCCAGGCTTGGGAGGATTTTGCCCGCTCGGTTGAGACTCCACAGCCGATGCAGGACGCCTCTGGGTTGAGAAATCACTCGGAAAAAATCCTGCGCACGGTCGCCGCGGACATGCGAATGGCGCAGAGCAGCCATCAACAGGCCGAGAAAGCGCAGGGCAGAGGGCCGCAGAAGACCAGCGAGACTGCAGCCCAAACGCACGCGCTGACCCGCTTGATTGCGGGTTTTTCGATGGATCAGATGGTCTCTGAATACCGCGCATTGCGCTCCAGTGTCTTGTCACTGTGGCTTGACCAGGAGATGTTTGCCGAGGCGCACCACGTTCAAGACATGATTCGCTTCAACGAGGCGATCGACCAGGCCCTTGTGGAGTCGATCACGGCCTACGGGGCAGCCGTCGAATCGACTCGAAAAATGGTGCTCGCCGTACTTGGCCATGATTTGCGTTCGCCACTGGGGGCGGTGCTCATGGCCGGCGACCTGATCATGCGACAAAAGGGGGCTGACACCAAGATCAAGGCGCTGGCGTCGCAGGTGTCTACCAGTGCTCGCCGGGCCAACAACATGGTGAACGATCTGCTGGACCTGGCGCGCTGCAACCTGGGGACTGGTATTCCGGTGCACGTGGAAACGGTTGAGTTGAACCCGATCTGTCGCTCGGTGATCGAGGAACTGCGCACGGCGTTTCCGCAGGCGAAGATCGTTTTGAATGAAGCTGCGCATGTCACCGGCCAATTCGATCCGGAGCGCATTGCCCAGGTGTTCTCCAACCTCCTTGGCAATGCTCTGCGCCATGGAGATCCAACGTCGCCGATCACTGTCACGCTGGTCGACAGTGCGGACGGGGCACGGGTCAGGGTGCACAATTCGGGGGCGCCCATTCCTGTAGAAGTGATGCCTTACCTGTTCAAGCCAGAGGGACGGTATTCGAGCTATGCATCGGGAGAAAGGGGCTCCGCTGCGGGGCTGGGGCTTGGGCTGTTCATTGCAGCGGAGATCGTTGCCAGCCATGGTGGCAACATTGAAGTCGAGTCGACAGCAGAGCAGGGGACCACGTTCGAAGTGATCCTGACGCGGCCTGAGCACACTTGACTCGCCCTTAAAGGTCCTGCTTGTCAATCCAAGCCAATTGATGCGTGTCCGAAATAGGCGACGGTTATAGCGCGGGCAGACCTTTATATTCCATATAATTATTAATAAAAGATTTTATATTGCGTTTTAATATTTAAGCCACTTCAGCGAATACCCCAGGTTTCCAGCATCAGCGATGGGTGGGTCGCTGGTCTCAACGCTTACAGGAACGATGATGTCTGACCCTAAACCCCTCTTGTTTGCCCTCTACGAGCAAGCCAGTGTCGGCTGTGGTGGAGCGCCCAGTCTCTGGACCCACCCCGCGGATGAGCGTCTGGCCGCCAACACGTTCGAGTTCTGGTCCAATCAGGCGCGTATCGCCGACCAAGCCAACCTCGACATGCTGTTCTTCGCCGATGTACTGGGCTTCTACGATGTTTTCGGTGGCAACGCTGAAGCCGCCGTCAAGTGGGCCGTCGAGGCGCCCGCCAATGACCCGCTGATGATAATTCCCGGCCTGGCGGCGATTACCAAGAACCTGGCGTTCGGCGCTACGGTGACGACCAGCTACGAGCATCCCTTTACGCATGCTCGACGGTTCAGCACGCTGGATCACATGACCAATGGCAGGATCGGATGGAACATTGTCACGTCCTATCTCACCAGCGCCGCGCGCAATTTCGGTCTGGAAGAAATGATCAAGCATGGCGATCGGTATGAGCGCGCCGAAGAATTCATGGACGTCGTCTACAAGCTTTGGGAAGGGAGCTGGGCGGACGACGCGGTAGTGGCTGACAAAGGGCGTCAACAATACGCCCAGGGCGACCGGGTCAAGCCAATCAATCACCTCGGACAACATTATCGTGTGGCCGGACCGCACCTCACCGCGCCGTCGGCGCAGCGAACGCCGTTGCTGATTCAGGCAGGCTGGTCTGGCAGGGGGCGGGAGTTCGCGGCCAAACACGCGGAGTTGATCTTCATCGCCAAGTCCAATCCACAGGAAATTCGTCAAGGCCTGGAACAGATCTGGACCATGGCCGAAGCACGAGGCCGCGATCGCAGTGATGTTCAGTCGCTGACCGTCTTGCGGATAGTCACGGCAAAAACCGAGCTGGAGGCGCTGCGAAAGTATGACGCGCTACAGAGCAACTACCACCTGGAAGCCCAATTGGTCAGCTATGCCGGCGATACCGGCATAGACCTCAGCCGCTATGCGGACAGCGAGCCTTTGTCGACCCGCACCGAAGGCCTGACTTCCTACATGCTGCGACCGGACGGAAGCGGCAAGCCCTTGACGGCGGGTGATGTGAGAAAGCGCTTCGCCCACGTGACACGGGGAACGGACCTGATCCTGGTGGGCACGCCGGAACAAGTCGCTGATCGCATCGAGGAACACGCGCGGGTTTCGGGCACGAGTGGCTACATGCTCAATCCATTGACCAGCCCGGGAACGCTTGAGGACTTTGTCGAGTGGGTGGTGCCCGAGTTGCAGAAGCGAGGGCTTTATCGAACGAAGCCTCAAACCGGCAGCCTGCGATCCAGGTTGAGGGGGGATGGCTCCAGCCGCTTGCCGGAAACGGCTTATGGGGCGTCGTTTCGTTGAACGGGTGGTGAAACCCGCTCAACACCGGGTGAGGAAGTTGTCCAGATCAGCTTTCAAGCTTCCTGATCAGCCCCCCAAACTGCTGAGCGGGTTCCACATAACGCAGCGCCGATTTCATATCGCTCCAGCCGACGTACTCCATCAGCGTCTTGATATCCCAACCAGAGCTTGCTGCCCAGGACGCAAACCCGCGCCGTATAGAGTGGGCAGTGTAGATCTCGGACGGCAAGCCACACCGATCGAGAGTGTCGCGAAGCAGGGGAATCAGGCTGTGGGCGGCAAGCGGGCGATCGCTGATGTTGCCCCAGCGATCAATCCCCCTGAACACACTGCCGCGCGTTAGGCCGGCAGCTTCAATCCAGTTGAGGTACGCCTCGACCGGACAGAGTTTGCTCAACGAGGGTGTCTTGTACTCGCGTCCGATGTTCTGCCGGTCTCCTTTGGAAGAGCCCAGGTAGAATCTGATCCCCACATAACGCTCGGCATGGGTGTTCTCGATCGTCAGCCTTGCCAGTTCGTCTCCGCGGAACCCCCTCCAAAAACCGATGGTGAGCAAGGCGATGTTGCGGGTTGCCTTGAGCAGGGCGGCCATGTTGCCAGCGGCTCTTGCCTGGGCGACCTCATCCTCGAGGTGGGCTACGGCCTTCTCAAGATGCAGCAATGCTAGAGGTGCTGCTTGCTTCTGCTGCACAGGATGTAGCGCCCGAATACCTTTCAACAACTGCCTGACCTTGGGCGCTTTGGTGGGGTCGGGAAACCCGTTGCTCTGATGCCAGTTGGCAAGCGCAGCCAGGCGCTGTTTCAGCGTGCTCAGGGCCAGTTGGTCAGCGTACTCAGCGATGTACCGCACAACGGACTCAGTGGTGGTGGGCAGGTAGCCGCCCCACGTGACTTCGAAGTGGGAGAGGGCGGCCGCATAGCTCTTCGACGTATTTTGACGAACGCTCGCCTCTAGGTACCTATCTGCCTTGCTCAACACTTCCACCCTCTGATTTCACCATTTCGAGCCCTCGGGGGCTCGCTTTCGCCATTTGTACCCCTTTCAGACCATTTTACCCACGCTCAGAGGCCTGACAAGCCATAAACCTCGATTATGTCTTGTCAAGAATTGTCGATTTCATGCGATTTTTATGTGATAAAATGGTACGTAATTACATGTAACGTAAAACAGTACGAAATCGTAGGAGCGAAAATGGCAAGAGGCGGAATCAACCTGGTACTGGTGCGCAAAGCTCGCGAGGCTCTGCTCTCCAGAGGGCAAAACCCCAGCATCGACGCAATACGCATCGAGCTTGGAAATACCGGCTCAAAGACAACCATTCAGCGATATTTGAAGGAGATTGAGTCGCACGACCCGCGACCTTCGGCTTCGCCTTCGCGCCTGAGTGACGAACTCACGGAGATGGTGGGCAAGATGCTTGAGCGCTTGCTGGAGGAAGGGAATGAAGCGCTGGCACACGAGCGATCTGCATTCGAGGTTGAGCGCAAAGCGATGCAGGCAGAGAGCAGTACACTTCAAAGTCACCTAGAACAGGCGCAACGGCAGATCACAACGCTGCAGTCAGCACTGCAGACCCAGGATGAAGAGCTCAAGACCGTTCAATCCAGCCTGCAAACCGAGATCACCCGTAACGCCCGCATCAGCCAGAGCTGCAGTGACCTTGAGGTTCGTGTCCGCGAGAAGGACGCCCAGATCGAATCTCTGGAGGAAAAGCACACGCATGCCAGGGAAGCACTCGAGCATTACCGGGTAGCAGTAAAGGAACAGCGTGACCAGGATCTAAACCGCCACGAGACTCAGATCTACCAGATGCAGCAAGAGGTGACCTTGCTCCAGCAGACGCTGATGGTTAAGCAGGAAGAAGCCAGCCGCATGATCCGCGACAACGAACGCTTGATCGCCGAAAACCGCCAGCACGCCAAGGAAGCTGCTCAGCATCGCGACACCCTCGAGATTTTGAGGGGGGACTTGGGTATCGCGAATGCGGCGATTGCTCGTGCGGTAGGTGCTAAGGAGTTGCTTGAGCATCAGCTTGAAACTAAGTCCAAAGAGGCTACCAAAGCCCAAACCGAGGCCGCAGCTACTGCGAGGAGAGAGGGTGATTTAATGCAAAAAATCGCGAGCATAGAAGCCGAAGTTAAGGAGTTGCGCGCTTCGAACGAGCCAGTGGAAAGGCAGGTCAGCCTCGATAGTACAAGGATTTAACAGTAGGGTACAAATGTACTCCTACCCCCAATGATCAGCCCTAAGTCATTACAAGCGGTGGGGACGCAATTGAAGGACGGTATGTCCATCCTTTTTCAGGTTCAGGCAGCGTAACGTCGCTGAGTGGGTAGGGCATAACTTGCCTGATCTCGGGGGGATCGCGCCCACATCTTCGCATCGGCAACGCAGCCCCTAAGGACGCTTGGCAGCTGACGTCTCGGCCATCTCCTGGCTACCGATGAGATTCACCGAAATTCCCGTTGCCTTTGAAGCTCTCTGTGCAACCAGATGCCCGCCGGTTGCGTACCCTCCGAGCATCGCACCTCATAGGCACGGCCACTCATACTGCTTTTAGTCGCAGCAAGGTCAATGAAATCTTCCGCGCTTTTCACCATGTTCTTGCTTTCGAGATAATTCAGCTTCTGCTCCAGGTGCGCTCGGGCTCGGGGGCCTGAATAGTCGGCGCCGTTACGAATAAATCTGCAGTCACTTTTTTCTACAAACTCTAGCAGTCCCCTTATTTCATTAGCGGTTTGAGGTAAGGCGAATACCCGCATGTCAACGGTGATTGCGATCACGCAAATACTCACTGCCGTGATCAGTTGGCTGACAACCCGCCGGGGGCCTTTCATCCACTTGCGCATGATTTGTCCTACCCACGCTATAGCATCTTTTCAAGCCCTATCGTGCTGCTGAGCCACGAATTGAAGCGCCGCCACCAGCCCCCCGGTTCTGTGGTCAACGTGCGTTGTTGGCCATTGTCTTCGGTGACCCAGACCAGATGATTATCTTCCAGCCGGGCCTGGTAACTCAGGGCAGGTGCCATGCCCTCCAGAGCCAGTTCGCGGACCCGTCCGGCGAGCTGCGGATCATCAACCAAGACACCGACCTCGGTGTTCCACAGCAAAGAGCGCGAATCGAAATTGAACGAACCGACAAACGCTTTCTGTTGGTCGAAAACCATCGCCTTGGTATGCAGGCTGGAGTCGGAGCTGCTGGAGGGGCTGCTGGAGGAGCCCTTGTGAGAGAAAGGCGGCCTGGTATCGCTGCCGCTACGACCACCGGCTTGGCGACGTAACTCAAACAGCCGCACGCCATGCTCGAGCAAGGTCTTGCGATAGGGTGCGTAAGCACCGTGCGAAGCCGGTACGTCGGTGGCCTCCAGCGAGTTGGTCAGCAAGCTGATCGATACGCCGGCGTCGGCCCGACGGGTCAGGTACACCACCCCCGGCTGGCCAGGCACCATGTAGGCCGACACCAGAATCAGCTCCCTGCTGACCCCGTTAAGCTCGGGTGCCAACTGGGTGGCCAACAGCAAGTACGGAGCGGGTTCACCACTCGCCAACACCTTGCTCGGCGCATCCCACATCGCTTTATTCCAAGCCCAGATCAACTCTCTACGCCAGTTATTCAGGCGTGGCTGAGTGGTATAGGTCATCAACTGTTGATAAAGCTCATGGTTTTGGTTGCGCGTTTCTTCCAGGGATTCGTCCAGTCGAGCGCGAAGGTCTTTCAGATCTCTGCTCGTCGGCTTGAACGATATAAACTGCTCGATGGGCTTGCTGAGGACACTGTTCCAGTACTCATCAAAACTATGCCCCAACTGTTCTGCGACCGGGCCGACACTGAGCATGTCAATGTCAGTAAAATTTCTGTTGGGCTCTGCATCGAAATACTCGTCCCCCAGATTGCGCCCTCCGACGATGGCGACACAATTGTCCACCACCCACAATTTGTTGTGCATACGCCGGTGTTGCTGAGAGAGGTTGAAGAGCCGGCCCATCGTGCGTGTCACGACGGTACTGCGGCCCAAATGGAGAGGGTTGAACACTCGGATCTGTATATGTGGATGTATCGCTAGTGTCGCGATTGTCTCCTCTAGATCATCGCTGGTGGTGTCATCGAGCAAAATCCTGACGCGCACGCCACGGTCGGCAGCGACGAGCAACTCGCTCAGCAGTATCCGAGTACTAATACCGTCGTGGACGATGTAGTACTGCAGGTCAATGCTGCTTTGAGCCTTGCGAATCAGTTCCGCGCGGGCGGCGAAAGCTTCGGCACTCTCCGGGAATAGGCGAAAGCCCGATTGACCTTGATGGGGGACAACCTGGGCCTGGATAGATCGGCCGAACGCCGAATCGTGCGCAGCCAAGGCGTGGCTGGGTTCGTAGGGGATGGTGACTGTTGTACAACCAACAAAGAGAAGCGTGAGTGACAGAAGGGCTACCTGGAGCTGTTTTATTCTCACGGAGCGCACCCCGACGATGGTGATGAGGGTCTTGGATCCCGAAGAATGGCCATTCCCTTACCACCAGCATTCGGCCGTAACGACCGTCTGCAATGCGTCTTCGATCTACGGTGTCGTTTAGGAAGCGTAGTTCATCCTCTGATGACAGCGGTCTCGGCCTTGGGTACGCCGAAGGCAGGATGGAAGCTCCTGACCTGTATAGTCAGCTGTTCGATGATCTGGCAGTGCTTTTGCTGTCCACTGACCACGGCCACTTTGAGTGATCGACAATCAATGGGTAGTCGCGCGGAAATTGGCGAGCGCATGGCATAATGCCTCCATCTATAAGGATGATCCAGGCCACTCATGATTCCTGCACTCAACCCCGCTAAAGTCGCTCTTTTTCAACGTTTGAACATCACTCCACCCACTCCCTGGACTGGTGCCTCACCGCACGACTGGGCTGAGTCGGTGCAACCAGGATTAGGCAGTACGTATGGCCTTTCCAAGGTACCAATGACCCGTGCAGCTTTAAGGGCGCTTTGGGCAAATACCTCAATTTCGGTCGAAGCATGCTTTTTGAGCACGATGGCTTGGGGAGGCATGCAGCGCGGTAATGGACGGCGAATCTGGTCTACCCGGGCAAACTGCCTAGGAGTTTGTGCCGATGTGCGAGCAGGGCGGCATACACCCGCCTCGGGATTTCAGGCATTCGCCACGCTCAGGGACAAGAAAGGCCTGCCAGGCATGGGGCCCGCCTATTTCACCAAGATTCTGTTTTTTGCTGCGCCATCGCAGGATGCTTACATTCTGGATCAATGGACAGCGCGAAGCATGCATCTCTTGAGTGGCCAGAGTGCCTACCCAGCGGTACGTAAGGACTATCCATCTGCAGCGAAGGCCGAGAAACTCAAAACCCCTCAAGCCCTGCGCGTGATCGTCGACGATAAAGTGACACCAGTCGATTATGTCGATTACTGCAGTAAGGTCGATGGACTCGCGGCGAGCCTTGGTTGGCCCGCTCACCAGGTCGAGGAGCGGTTGTTCAGCAGTGGGGGAAGGGCACCTCACCCGTGGCGGGCAGAGGTAATGCTTGGCTGGACTGGGCCAACCTGGAATTTCTACCCCTGAGGAACTGACACATTCATCATCGAAAGCGTCTGCGAACCTCAGTCGAGGTTCGCTGTTGGAGTTCAGGACAGCTGATCGATCACTGAGGTATGACCTGTTTCTTGCTGCTCACGAAGATATAGGTGTCCGGCTCCCATACCAACTGCAGCTTCGTGGAAAGTGCTGGTCGCTATCTCTGCCAGGATGCATCAGCGTGGCAAGGAGCGGTTTCGCATAATTTCGTGAACGCATCATGAAGAGTATTGATCAGCGGTTCGTCGTATAAGACATGGGGCCAGTCGAGATAACACTATTTAACATAATATGCATTATGCGTAGATTCGTATAGAGCCACGTGACCGTGGGGTGGACAGATTGGACGCCAGGTTGGGACTGTTAGGATTCTCAGTCGCTTAAGTCGAAAAGCTAACGGCGTTTATAAATGGCGCCCTGACTCTGCCGTGTGTTCAGGACACGAAGTCGATGACGTTGATGGTCTCTGCATTTCGTGCAATCAGATAAGCCCAGACGCTCGCTCGATGCGATGCTTGAGTCTTTCGGCAGTGACCGCTTTGTTTGCGATAGCGCATTGGCGGTATCCTGAAGCCACTCTCACTCGGGACACAGATCATGCTCAGGCCGATGCTGTTGCTCGCAATCACCTCAGTTGCTGGTTGTCAGGCGCCCATGCCAACCGCCAACCCACAAATGGCCTGGGTCGATCTCTCGGTGCCATTCCCCAATGACAAGGTATTGATGGCCGAACGCCTGGATAAAGAGCGTTTGCGCGACGGGCGCTTTTTCCAGGTCAGCCCCGGTAGCCATGTGTTGCTCGTCCGCTTCGACTATGAAGTTGGCGGTGGCGGTGGCGCGAGTTTGATGGGCGGCACCACTGTTCGCGAGTGCTACCTGACCATTCCATACGCGTATTTCAAAGCCGGCGAGCGTTACTTGCTGGAGGCTCGCTCGATGGCGCTGACACCGGAGGCACGCTTGTACGATGCCAAGCGCGAGGTGGTGGCTGAGGTCAGCGAATTCTATTGCCTGTGAGCAGCGCTGACCTACGAGAACTCCAACCCTGCCCTGATTTCATCTAGAATGAAGCACACGATTCATAGTCCATAGGGTTAACTATGCTAAATATTCATTTAGTCGAGTTAATGTCATAACCAGTATTTATCCGTAATTCATTCTCATTTACAATCGCCCCACTTTCTTCAGAGCTTGGCTCTTTTCCTGGGTGCATTGTGTCGTTCGATCCCGCCAAACCGACGTTGCTGTCTGCATTGGTCCGTCACTACGACGACCTCGTCGATTACATTCGCCGACGCTTCGGTGACAGGGGCACGGCACGTGATGTCGTGCATGACGTGTGCTTGCAGTTGCTTGAACGCAGTGAAAAAGAGGACGTTCGTACGCCCCTGGCTCTCTTGCGGAAAATCACTCACGACACCGCCGTGAGCCGCTATCGTAGCGAACGCCGCCAAGCCACTTGGCTGGAGGCTGTCTGCGAACTCCCAGAGGTAGCCTGCTCGGCCGCTACCCCCATGGGCAGGTATGAGGCTGAGCAGGAATTCCAGCGGCTCGTCGATGCCATCGCCGCTCTCCCCCCTCGCTGCCAGGCAGTTTTCGTAATGCACAAGATTCACCAGATCCCCCAGGCAGAAGTAGCCGATCGCCTTGGCATATCCATCAAGACAGTGGAAAAGCACCTGCGTCTGGGGCTGGCGGCTTGTCGAGCGTTGCTGGGCCGTGAGGATGCTCGTCCATGACCCAGCCCTCCCCTAAGCACACCGAGCAAGCGCCAGTGGACGAAGCGCTCGCGCGACATCGTGATGAGTTGAAGAAGCGCTTCCCAGTGGCTTCCCAGCCAAAGCCGCGCAAATCGGCAAGGTTAGCGGGCACTGCGCTTATGGTTGCGGTCACCACGGGAGCCTTGGCCTGGCTGAACCCGGCGTACAAGACCGAGCGCTTCGATACCGCCATCGGTGAGCGACGCGCCCTGGTACTCGACGATGGAAGCAAGCTGTTGCTGGACAGCGGCAGTCATGTCGATATCCGCTGGCGTTTGCGCAGCCGCGAGGTCGACTTGCGCGCCGGGCAAGTGCTGTTCGACGTGTCCTCAGCGGTGTACCGCCCCTTCGTGGTCACCGCCGGCTCGACCAGCGTCGAGGTGCTCGGCACGGTGTTCAATGTTCGCCGCCTGGACAATGACAGCGTTCGTGTGACGTTGGCGCATGGGCGTATCGAAGTCGACCAGACAACTGCGCAGAAACGGGCAGTCATTCTGATGCCGGGACAGCAGGTCGATTCGATTCGCGGGCACCTGATGCCGGTAGTGAAGGCGGACGTCGCCAAGGCGATGGCCTGGAAAGACAATCGCATCGTGTTCGAGCAGACACCGCTGGACGAGGCCCTCGCCGTGCTGCGCCACTATCGCCAAGCGCCCATCGGCTTGAGTGACCCAAGCCTGGCCGCGCTTACCGTGACGGGTGTCTTCGACGCGCACAATGTCGACCTGCTGCTCGATCTGCTGCCGAGCATTCTGCCCGTCTCGGTAATACGGCTGGAGGACAGCAGCGTCCAGATTCGACGCAAGACCGCAAAAAAATAATTCGCGGATGCAGGTAGGGTTTGTCGATTCCCGGGGCGGCTATTGAGGAAAATGCCAACCTATAAAGGAATTCGAAACGTGCATTCTCTCCTTCGGAGCAGCCCTACACGCCTGTCATTGCTTGTCAGTAGCCTGCTTATCGCAGTGTCGGCCCAAGGCCAGGAAAAGCTCAATGTAGACTTGCCCGCCGCCTCGCTGGACCAGGCCATCAACGCGCTTGCACAGCAGTCTTCGGTACAGATCATCGTTGCCGGTGACCTTGCCGCAGGCCGAAGGGCACCAGCATTGAAGGGGCGTTTCACTGCTCAAGAAGCACTGCAGGAACTGCTCAAGGACAGCGGTCTGCACGCTCAGGCCGAGGACGGGCATACGTTCATCATCGTTCCGTCCAGCGCAGTCCAGGGTACCTCCGCGGTGATCCCACCGACCAGGCGCGAGCCTGTGGAAATGGCCGCGACGGTGACCTCCGCCACCCGCGTCGAATCGTCGATCGCCTCCATTCCGGGTTCCGTGCAGGTCATCGACGCGCCTCAGATTCGCGAACAGATGGGCGCGGGGCGCCGCGTCGCCGACATCCTCGGGCAGCTCATACCCGGTATCGCCCCTTCGAGCGGCGGCATGAGCAACTACGGCCAGACACTGCGTGGCCGCAACATGCTGGTGCTGATCGACGGTGTGTCGCAGAACGCCACCCGTGACAACTTCCGCCAGCTCAACAGCATCTCCCCCGACAGCATCGAGCGCATCGAAGTGATCTCCGGGGCCAGCAGCGTGTATGGCGCAGGCGCATCGGGCGGGATGATCAACATCATCACCAAGCGCAACCAGGGCCAGGATCTCGCGTTCACCAGCAAGCTGGGGATCACCACAGGCGACAACTTCAGCCACAAAGGCTTCGCCTACGAAGGTTTCCAGAGCGCAACGGGCCGTCAGGGCCCCACCGACTGGTACCTGTCCGGCGCGTACACCCAGCGCAACGACCAGTTCGACGCCCATGGCAAACGCATCCCCCAGGACACATCGCAGGGGTCGAACATGGACACCGATACCTACGACCTGCAAGGGCGCTTCGGTTTCGAGCTCGATGACGACAAGAAGCTCACCCTGGGCCTGCAGGATTACAAGGACGAGCAGGACACGGCCTACACCAAAGACCCGCGCAACACGCGCGAAGCGGTCGCCGTGAAAGGCCTCGAGCTGGATGACCAACCGTCGACGCAGAACCGCGCCGCCAACCTCAACTACACAGACCTGGACTTCTATGGGCAAGGCCTGAACATCGAGAGCTACTGGCGCAAATCACAAGCCTTGTTCTTCCCGGATATCTCCCGTGGCCGCGCTGGCATCTCGGCCACCGACAGCGAAACCACCGTCTACGGCGTACGCACCGCGATCGACACCCCGCTGCCCGACATCGGCTCGGCAACGGGCAGCCTGGTATGGGGGGCAGATTACAGCCACGAGTTCGCCCGGCAACGCGGCGATCAGTACACCGTCAACGGCCTGAACTACCAGAAAACCGGTACCACCTACGAGCTTGGCCCTGACCTCGAAACCACAACCCGCGCGCTGTTCGGGCAAATGGCGTGGGACGTGGGTGACTGGACATTCCGTGGCGGCGTGCGGCGTGAATGGATCGAAAGCAAGGTCGATGACAGCATCGCCTATGGCGAGATCGTCCAGACCGGCAACCGGGCAACGCTGCCGGGCGATACGCTCAAGTACGACGACACCCTGTACAACCTCGGCGCGGTCTACCACTTGAGCGAAAACCAGGACCTGTTCGCCAACTTCAGCCAAGGTTTCTCGCTGCCGGATATCCAGCGGTTCCTGCGCGACGTGAACAGCACGTACAACATCCAGAACCTGAACGCGCAGGCGATCAAGGTCGACAGCTATGAGCTCGGCTGGCGTGGCACCTGGAACCCCCTGCAAGCGCAGGTGACGGTGTACAACAACACCTCCGACGTGACCCAGTTCTACGACGCCAACGACCGCGTGCTGCGCCTGGTCAACCAGAAGGAACGCGTTCGCGGGATCGAGAGCAGCCTGACCTGGTACCTGACCGAGCGCTGGTCGGCGGGCGGTACCTACGCTTACGCCAAGGGTGAAACAGAGCAGAACGGCAAATGGATCGACCTGCCGGCAACCCGTATCGCCCCGGCCAAGACCACGCTGTTCGTCAGCTACGCCAACGATGACTACAGCATGCGCCTGCAGGGCATGCAGATCGCCGATTACGATGCCGCCGCCAAAGACAACAATGGCCGCGAAATCGACGGTTATACGCTGGTTGACCTGATCGGCACCCTGAACCTGCGCGAGGGCCGCCTGGAGGGGAGCATCCGCAACCTGGCCAACCGCAGCTACGAAACGCTGCTCACCCAGGCCAATGGCCGAGCACCCTACCCTAACGCCGAAGGCCGCACATTCAGCCTGGCTTACACACTGGACTGGTAACGCAACTGGCGCGCCTGCTGGCCGACAGGCGCGCCACATGATTGCTGCTGCAGCGAAATCAGCGCGACGCGGCTTCGCGCTCGATCAACGGGGCCAAGGCTTCGCGCAATGCCTGCTGTTTATCATCAGGCAGACGGGCCAGCGGACGGCGGGGATTGCCTGCGCCATAGCCCATGATTTCTGCGCCGGCGTAAACGGATTGGACATAGTCGCCTTGCCAGATCAGCGACATGACTGGGGCCAGCGAGGTCCAGATCTGCTGCACTTCATCCCACCGCCGTTGCGCGGCCGCCTCAACCAACGCCACGCAGGTTTTCGGAGCCATGTTTGCACCGCCCCAGATCAAACCTGCCGCGCCGGCAAACAGTGCATAGGGCACCAGGGGGTCAGCACCGTTCAGGGTTGGCAGTCCAGTCCGGATGAGTGACGCCTGCGCTGCCAGGTCACCGCTGCTGTCCTTGACCGACACGAAATTCGGAATCTGGCTCAGTTGCTTGAACAGCGCAGGGGTCACTTCAACGCCGACGGCTTGCGGAACGTTGTAGCCGATGATCGGCAGGCCCGCTTCGGACACGCTCGAATAGAAATCGACAATGCCTTGGTCATCCGTCGGGCCTTCGAAGAATGGCGGCAGAACCATTACACCATCAGCGCCGCAGCCCTTGGCATGACGCGTGCGTTCCAGCACATCCTCCACCAGCAAGGCAGAGGTCTGCACGATGATACTGGCGCGCCGATTGATGACTTGCGCACCGAAGGCGACGAGCTCCTGGGATTCATCCTTGCTGAGATAAACGTGCATCCCCGTTCCCGAGCTCAGCACAAAACCATGGATGCCTGCCGCGATGTAACGCTCTATAAGCGCTTCAAAGCGCGCGAAATCGATCTTCCCGCGGGTATCGAAGGGCGTGGTGATTGCGAGGTTCACACCGGAAAAACTGAATGCCGTCATCTGAGCTAGATCCTGTTATTGTCTCGATCGACAAAAGGTTAGGCCTCAGGCGGCGGTTGAAAAAGCGACATTTACGAGGGCAATCTGATCACTAAAAGTCATGATCCCTGCCTCAGCATCCGTACCGAGCTCGCCGCATCACGCGCCATGTGCAGGTCTTCACCGCCAAGCACCTCGGCGTAATACGACTTCAGTTCCTCTTCCCAGCTCGCCACTTCCTCAAGCAGATGCTCAGCATGATCCCGAGCAAGCGCAAAGTGCGCATGATGGCTGAGCAGGTTGGCACGGCTGATCTGGCTACCCTCGCGACCAACGGCCATGGCCAAGGTCTGAGCCGGCCCTTCGTCGAGCATCGGCAGCACGTCGTACATCGGTGACAGTCGCCATCCGCCGTCGAGCCAGATGATCGCGTGGTTGCGTGGATGATCGTCCGAGTTGCCGACCAGCGCGTTGTAGCACATACGCCTGAACAGCTCCTGCAGATCACCGTCCGGAACGCCGCGCCGGCGCATTTCATCCGCCACGGCGGCGTAGCGCCAGTCGCGATGGTGCGGCCCGTTCCACTCCGAATCCAGCAAGGTCAGCGCGCTGAGCATGGGAATACGCCGCGCGCCTTGCGCAATCGGCGTACGGTCGAAACGCTCGACCAGCAGCGTCGAAGGGTTTTCGGCATGCAGCGCGGTCTTGGCTGCGTTCAACCCTTTCGAGGCGGCGAAGGTCATGCAGGCATATTCGATAGCGGGCAGGTCATAGTGATCAAAACGATCACGCGGTTTGGCCAGGATCAGCATGCCGTTGTCCTGCAGCGTGCGCTTGGGGCGCGCACCGCCGAGCGCGGAACGTTGTTGGCGGACATTGAGCGTGGCCACCGACGCTTCGTCGAGCTGGCCGTCGTATACCGCTTCGCACGCGGCAACGAACTTGGCCAGGCCTTTCAGTGTGGGTACTGCGCCCTCCCCCAAGCCTGCTGCCGGTGTGGTCGCGGCACCGGCCATGAGGTTGCCGATGCGGTCGTTGTTTGGCGACTTGAGCAGAAAGTCGAGGGTGCCGAGCTCGCTGCCGTAGGCCCGGTGCAGCAAGCGCTCGCCCCAGCCATCGGGCATGGCGTCATTGATGAAGCCAGGAATGCCTCGATTCTTGCTGATGCCGGTGTAGGCCTCGGCGCGCAACGGGTAGTTGATGGGGTCCGGTACCCAGCCACCTTGCGCCACGTGATCAGGGGCATAGAGGAACTCGCCGGTCTTGCCCTTGAGCGTCAGTCGGCCCAGGGTGATGACCTCGGCCGTTTGCGGATGCTCCATATAGATGTAGGCACGGGACATCAGAATTCCTCAGGCTTGGGCTTGGCCAGGCGTACGCGCCTGGACGCGATGCTCTGCTGTGCATCGTCGTCCCGGGTGAAGCGCGTGATCTGCGAGGTTTTCTCTATGCCGTCGAGTGAGGCAAACACCGTTTCGCTGATGCCCAGCCGCCACAACACCAGCATGAATGAGCGCAAGTCCACGAGCTCGGAGCCGCTTTCGATCTTGCGAAGCAGATGCGCAGAGACGCCGAGCGTGTCCTTGAAGTCGGTTTGGCGCAGGCCAAGGGCCAAGCGCCTTGCTTTGACCAGGAGCCCGATTTTGCTAAGGGTGTCGGAGCAAACGACGGGAAAATACGCCACCATAAGGTGCACCTTGGTTGATCTTATCTTGCATAAGGTCAACCATAGCACACATTATGATTCTCAGATTTCAAAATAAAGTTCATCACGGTGAATATTAAACAAGATAAGGCTCACCGTGGTTAACTTTAAAAATCGCAAAAAACTAGGCCAGACCACCAAAGCGCTGGTAGAAACTCTCGTTCACATCCGGCAACGGCCCGTCGGCCGTCTCCAGGGCGCTGGCAAGCCATGCTTCGGCCTGGGCGAAAACCAGTCGATAGAGGTTGCGACACAATTGCCGCGCGGCCCTGCCCTCCCAGTCTCCCGGCAACAACTCGTCCGGTAGCTGCGGGTCGCGCAACAGCAACCGCCGATACTCATGGATCAGCAACGTACGCGCCAGGAAGCAATCTTGCGCATCCAACGCCTCCTGCTCCTTCAGCCCCTGCCATAGCGGCCTGAACAGCTGAATGAACTCGCTGTACTGCTGCCCCAGCTCATCGATTCGCCAACTCTCGCGCACCTGCGCACGCATGGCCTTGGAAGCCAACACCTCCTGGGTGTGGGTTTCGAAGACAATGCTGTCGTCGCTGGCGTCCAGTTCGCGCAGGGTCGTGGCGAGGTCCGCGCGGTCGGCCCGCGGGCAGCCGAGGACGTTGCCAGCGATCACGCCGAAGCCTTGCCACTCCAGCTCTTCGCGCACGGCCTTGCGCTTGGCGGCCTCCAGCTGCGACAGCAGTACCAGCGTCCAGGCGCCGTCCCAAGCAGGTTGGCTGGGGCTGTAGACGCGCTTGAAGGCTTTCTCGAAACGCCTGCGGCCGGTGCCGGTCAGGCTGTAATAGCTGCGCCTGCCGACTTTCTCGGCGGTCAGCCAGCCTTCCTTGGTCAGGCGGAAGATCGAGGTACGGATCAGCCGCTCGTTGATGCCCATGGGCTCCAGCAGGTTGATCAGGCTGCCAAGCCAGACCGTCCCGCCGTGGGGTTCGATGGCGTCGCCGTACAAGGTGATGATCAGCGAGCTGGCGCGGATCGGGGTCTGCTCCTGGAAGCGGGCGATCAGGTTGTTCAGTGGGGCGAGGTTGCTCATAGAGGAACTGTGCGCGGAGAAAGCACCGACTATACCTGCGCGGCGGGTGGCCTGGCCATGGCGTGAGGTTGTCAGGCTCATGCCGGCGCCTTGCCTTTGGGCCTGAAGCCGGAATCTTCCATGCGTGGGCGGTCCTGCTCAGCCTCGGTCAGCGGCGGGCACTCGACCAGCGTGGCCATGCAGCGCAGGGTCAATTCCTGGTACTGCGCGGTGCCGCGCTGCTTCCAGGCCAGTTCCTGATCGGTCAGCGGCCGCTTGACTTGCGCCGGAGAGCCCACCACCAGGCTTTGCTCGGCACAGCTAAAGCCCGCTTTGACGAACGCCGTGGCGGCGACGATGCAGCGGGGCGCCACATGGGCACCGTCCATGACCACCGCATTCATGCCGATCAGCGCATCTTCGCCGACCCGGCAGCCATGCAGGACTGCGCCGTGCCCCACGTGACCGTTGCGTTCGATGACCGTGTCGCCGCCGGGGAAGCCGTGCATGACGCAGGTGTCCTGCAGGTTCGCGCCCTCTTCCAGGACGATACGGCCGAAATCCCCCCTCAGCGAAGCCAGCGGCCCGACATAACAGCGAGGGCCTACGATGACGTCACCGATCAGCACGGCGCTTGGGTGGACATAGGCGGTCGGGTGGACCACAGGGGTCAAGCCATCCAGTCGGTAGCAAGGCATGTAAATGCTCCTGAAATGATTCGTCTTGTTGGTTGATCTTGTATCACAAGCTAATTGCACGTCAACCAAGCTAAAACCGTGTATCGCTTTAGGAGGTCTATTAAAAAGGCTCAATTAGCTGCGAATTACCCAGATTCACTCACGAAAAATCCATTCATCAATGTCGATTATCGCAGTCGCGCAAAGCGCAGCCCTCCAATAAAGAGATACATATAGCTGCGCATCCTATTGCGCGCATGTATCACATGATGCATATACTGACCTCACCCGGGCATGGTGAACGCCACGCCCCTGCACACAATTCCAAGAAAAGCCGGCCGCTTGATGTGCCGTGCATGCAGCCAGAGGAACCCGACATGCCTCGTTACCTGGATGTGCAGACCCCCGAAGACGGTGTCCGCCTCCTCACCTTGCAACGGCCCCAGGCCCTTAACGCGCTGTGCACCGAACTGCTGGCGGAACTCGCCAGCGCGCTGTCCGCCGCCGAGCAGGACGAACACATCCGTGCCGTGGTGATGACCGGCAGCCGTAAGGCCTTTGCCGCCGGCGCCGACATTCGCGAGATGGCCGAGCGCGACCTGGTCGGCATCCTCAACGACCCGCGCGTGGCCCATTGGCAGCGTATCGCCGCCTTTGGCAAACCACTCATTGCCGCTGTGAATGGCTACGCCCTCGGTGGCGGCTGCGAGTTGGTGATGTGCGCCGACATCGTCATCGCCGGCAGTGACGCGCGCTTCGGTCAACCGGAAATCAACCTTGGCATCATCCCCGGCGCAGGCGGCACCCAGCGCCTGTTGCGCGCGGTCGGCAAGCCGCTGGCCATGCAGATGGTGCTCACCGGCGAAGCCATCAGCGCCCACCACGCCCTGCAGGCCGGACTGGTCAGCGAGATCACCCAGCCGGAACTGACCGTCGAACGCGCCCTGCAGGTAGCCCGCAGCATCGCCGGCAAAGCGCCGCTGGCGGTGCGCCTGGCCAAGGAAGCGCTGCTCAAGGCCGGCGACACCGACCTTGCCAGTGGCCTGCGTTTCGAGCGCCACGCATTCACCTTGCTGGCAGGCACGGCCGACCGCGACGAGGGCATTCGGGCCTTCGAAGAAAAACGTCCGGCGCAGTTCAAGGGCCGTTGATCTCCTCTTCACCATCGACCGACGGAGCATGTCTGTCATGACTTTCGAGCACATCCTGTTTTCCATCGAGGACGGCGTCGCCCTCCTCTCGCTGAACCGCCCGGAGCAACTGAACAGCTTCAACACCGCCATGCACCGGGAAGTGCGCGAGGCGCTCAAACAGGTGCGCCAGAGCAGCGACGCCCGGGTGCTGCTGCTGACCGGCGAAGGCCGTGGCTTCTGCGCCGGCCAGGACTTGTCCGACCGCAATGTCGCGCCCGGCGCAGACGTGCCGGACCTGGGCGAATCCATCGAAAAATTCTACAACCCGCTGGTGCGCACCCTGCGTGACCTGCCGTTGCCGGTGATCTGCGCGGTCAACGGCGTGGCGGCGGGTGCCGGAGCAAACATACCGCTGGCCTGCGACCTGGTGCTGGCGGCCCGCTCGGCCAGCTTCATCCAGGCGTTCTGCAAGATCGGCCTGGTGCCTGATTCCGGTGGCACCTGGCTGTTGCCGCGCCTGGTCGGCATGGCCCGCGCCAAGGCCCTGGCCATGCTGGGCGAGCGCCTGAGTGCCGAGCAGGCCCAGCAGTGGGGGCTGATCCACCGCGTGGTGGACGATGCCGAACTGCGTGACCAAGCCCTCACTCTCGCCCGCCATCTGGCTACCCAGCCAACCTATGGCCTGGCGCTGATCAAGCGCAGCCTCAATGCCAGTTTCGACAACAGCTTCGACCAGCAGCTGGAGCTGGAGCGCGACCTGCAGCGCCTTGCGGGCCGCAGCGAGGACTACCGCGAAGGCGTCGGCGCCTTCATGAACAAACGCACTCCACAGTTCAAGGGACGCTGAGCATGCCTGCACTCGACATCAACACACGGGTCGCCGTGATCGGCGCGGGCGCCATGGGCGCCGGCATAGCCCAGGTGGCGGCCCAGGCCGGGCACCCGGTGATGCTCTATGACAACCGTCCCGGCGCCGCGGCTCAGGCTGTCGCCGGGATCGATCGCCAGCTGCAGCGGCTGGTGGAAAAAGGCAGGCTGCAAGCTGACGCGCGCCAGGCGATCAGCGCTCGCCTGCAACCGGTCGAGTCCATCGATGCACTGGCCGATGCCCGCCTGGTGATCGAAGCCATCGTCGAAAACCTGCAGATCAAGCAAGACCTGCTACGCCAGCTTGAAGCCCTCTGCGGTGAAGACTGCATCCTGGCCAGCAACACCTCGTCGCTGTCGATCACCAGCCTCGCCGCCGGCCTGAAGCGCCCCCAGCACGTGATCGGCATGCACTTCTTCAACCCTGCGCCGTTGATGGCGTTGGTGGAGATCGTTTCCGGCCTGGCAACCGATCCGGCATTGGCCGCCACGCTTTACGACACCGCCAAGGCCTGGGGCAAGCAGCCGGTGCATGCCCGCTCTACGCCGGGCTTCATCGTCAACCGCGTTGCCCGGCCGTTCTATGCCGAAAGCCTGCGCCTGCTGCAGGAAGGTGCGGCCGACTGCGCCAGCCTCGATGCACTGCTGCGCGACGCCGGGGGCTTTCGCATGGGCGCGTTCGAGCTGACCGACCTGATTGGTCATGACGTCAACTACGCCGTGACCTGCTCGGTGTTCGACGCGTTCTATGGCGACCCGCGGTTCCTGCCTTCGCTGGTACAAAAGGAATTGGTCGACGCCGGGCGCCTGGGGCGCAAGAGCGGGCAAGGCTTCTATAGCTATGCCGAAGGCGCCGAGCGCCCGCAGCCCGCCGAGCTGCACAGCCCGGCAAACGTCGAACGCTGCGTGGTCGAAGGCCACCTCGGGGCACTGCAGCCGCTGGTTGAGCGCCTGCGCGACAGCGGTATTGCCGTGACCGAGCGTGCTGGCAACGGCGTGATCCAGGTAGGTGATGCCACCCTTGCCCTCTCCGACGGCCGCATGGCCAGCCAGCGCGCCCGTGAGGACGGTCTGCGCAACCTGGTGCTGCTCGACCTCGCCCTGGATTACCGCAAAGCCACGCGGATCGCGCTGTGCTGCGCCGCCAACACCACGGATGCCGCCCGCGATCACGCGGTGGCACTGCTGCGCACAGCGGGCCTGAAGGTGACAGCGGTAGCCGACGTGCCGGGGCTGGTGGTGCTGCGCACCGTCGCCATGCTCGCCAACGAAGCCGCCGATGCCGTGTTGCACGGCGTCGGCAGCGCCGCCGATATCGACCTGGCCATGTGTGCCGGGGTCAACTACCCGTTGGGCCCACTGGCCTGGGCCTCACGCATCGGCGTCGACTACACCCTGTGCGTGCTCGACAACCTGCAGCGCAGCTATGGCGAACCCCGCTACCGCCCTTCCCTGTTGCTGCGCCGCAGCAGCGCCCAAGGAGGCCGTATTCATGACTGACCTGCAACGCAACCCGAAAGAACTGGCACAAGCCTGCGCCGACGCCATGTTTTCCCGCGACCAGGCTACCCAGGGGCTGGGGATCCGTCTGCTCGACGCCGGCCCTGGCCAGGCGCGCCTGTGCATGGCGGTCCGCGCCGACATGATCCAGGGGCACGGCACCTGCCACGGCGGTTTCCTCTTCGCCCTGGCCGACTCGGCGTTTGCCTTCGCCTGCAACAGTTACGACGAAGCCACCGTGGCCCTGGGCTGCAGCATCGATTACCTGGCGCCCGCGCTGCGCGATGACCTGCTCACCGCAACCGCCAGCGAACTCAGCCGCAAAGGCCGCACCGGCCTGTATGACGTGCGCATCGAAAACCAGCGCGGTGAGCTGATTGCGATGTTCCATGGGAAATCCTACAAAGTGCGCGGCACCGTGCTGGCGCAGGAGATGAAAGATGACTGAACACACCCTCGCCGAGGCGTTGATCATCGATGCCGTGCGCACACCGATCGGCCGCTATGGCGGCGCCTTGAGTGCCGTGCGCGCAGACAACCTGGCGGCCGTGCCGCTCAAGGCGCTGATCGAACGCCACCCGGAGCTGGACTGGCGGGCCATCGATGACGTGATCCTCGGCTGTGCCAACCAGGCCGGTGAAGACAACCGCAACGTTGCCCACATGGCCAGCCTGCTGGCGGGCTTGCCGATCGAGGTGCCGGGCACCACCATCAACCGCCTGTGCGGCTCGGGCATGGACGCCATCGGCAATGCGGCCCGTGCCCTGCGCTGCGGCGAAGCCGGGTTGATGCTGGCCGGTGGCGTCGAGTCGATGTCGCGCGCGCCGTTCGTCATGGGCAAGTCGGAGCAGGCCTTCGGCCGCGCTGCCGAGCTGTTCGACACGACCATCGGCTGGCGTTTCGTCAACCCGCTGATGAAGGCCGAGTACGGCACCGACTCAATGCCCGAAACGGCCGAGAACGTGGCGGCACAGTTCGGCATTTCGCGCGCCGACCAGGACGCCTTCGCCCTGCGCAGCCAGCACAAGGCCGCTGCCGCTCAAGCGCGTGGCCGCCTGGCGCGGGAAATCGTGCCCGTCGAGATCACCCAGCGCAAAGGCCCGGCCAAGCGCGTCGAGCAGGATGAGCACCCGCGTGGCGACACCACGCTGGAGCAACTGGCCAAGCTCGGCACGCCGTTCCGCGAGGGCGGCAGCGTCACCGCTGGCAATGCATCCGGCGTCAACGACGGTGCCTGCGCGCTGTTGCTTGCCAGCAGTGCGGCAGCCCAGCGTCACGGCCTGAAGGCCCGCGGCCGGATCGTCGGCATGGCCGTGGCCGGAGTCGAGCCACGAATCATGGGCATTGGCCCGGTCCCCGCCACCCGCAAGGTCCTGGAGCTGACCGGTCTGTCGCTGGACGACATGGACGTCATCGAGCTCAATGAAGCCTTCGCCGCCCAAGGCCTGGCAGTGCTGCGTGAGCTCGGCCTGGCCGACGACGACAGCCGGGTAAACCCCAACGGCGGCGCCATCGCCCTTGGCCATCCGCTGGGCATGAGCGGCGCGCGCCTGGTCACCACCGCACTGCACGAGCTGGAAGAAACCGCTGGACGCTACGCCTTGTGCACCATGTGCATCGGCGTTGGCCAAGGCATCGCCATGGTCATCGAGCGGCTCTGACCAACGGCTTGTTACCGAACCCGATGCAGCCCGTTATGCTGCGTCTATGACACTCACGGCCTGCACCTTCATTGAGCACGGCCGGCGTACAAGAACAATTCGAGTGAAGCCATGAACATGTACCATGATGCCGATCG